>PJUB01000052.1_pt1 | contig 124594 bp, 105 predicted proteins | sample 1512141 | NCBI WGS metagenome assembly PJUB01 (sample SAMN08177677, study PRJNA422409) | Soil metagenome, whole genome shotgun sequencing project. | isolation source: Soil enriched on filter paper: alkali lignin treatment | place: USA: Madison | collected 2015-01-15
CATCGCCGGAAAGATCTAGCTTGTATGTGCCAAGGAAGTCACCTGAGTATTCGTCACCAGCGATGATGAACTCCGCAGCTGGGTCCTGGCAGTTGGACCACCATGCCCCTTGAATCGAGTCGACCGACAAGGGGTGGCCCGCTGGTGTGGCGGCACCCAGAGCAAGGATTCCTAAGAGCCCAGTTGCGATGATCTCGCCCATGCCGCCTAACGCCTGAATTAAGCCGCGCCGCGAAGCGGCGTCGGCTTGAATGAATTGTTAGCGCCCAGCGCGGCAAGCACAGCCGCCCAGCGCTTCCGGAGCCAAAGAGGCCAAACGACCATGAGCGCCAGTGGCACGAACACCGTCGCGTAGCCTAGGTACTCCGCAGAGTAAGCGACAGCATTGGCGAGCGTATGGTGTCCGAGCGAAGACCAAGTTGGCGCCAGGTGAGTGGATGCCGCTAGCAAAGGCGCCTGCGCAACAAATGCTGCTACCGTTGCGCCGTAGGTCAGAAGCGTGCAAAGAGCGGAGAACGTGACCCTGCGCGGCAGGGTGCCGAGACGCGCTATGCCGAGCGCAACGAAGAACGGCAGCAGGGCAACAAGTAGCCCGCCAATCACGGCCGAAAAAAACAGGATGTAGTCCGTACTTTCCATGGGCGCTAACGCCTGAGTTAAGCCGCGCCGCGAAAGCGGCGACGGCTTGAATGAGTTGTTAGCGATCAGAGCACGTACTTTGCAATTAGCGCGCTGGCCGCGAGGACTGCCCCGGAGATCGAAGCCCAACCGAGATTTCTGAGAACGCCAAATGCCATGAGAGCGAAGCCTGCAGCCCCCGCTAAATTGCGAAGCTCCCGCCCATAGAACAGGAAGTCGATGAGATTCGTCACCGCGAGCACCGCGGCCACCACCACGAAGATCTTGTTGCCACTGCTCGTCCTACGAGAGTTGTCCATGACCTTTCCTGAGCGCTAACACCTGAGTTAAGCCGCGCCGCGAAGCGGCGTCGGCTTGGACGAATTGTTAGGGAGCGCCTGCGGCGACGCAGCCCCAGCCGCTGGTTTTGCCGCCGAAGTGGTCGGCCACACGCTTCAGGTACTCCTCGAGCTCCGAGATGTCTGTGTAGTTCGGCGCCATGTAGGGCACGACCTCCACGGACCAAGGCGAGTTGGGATTGTCTTCGAGTGGAGGCGAGAGCTGCACCTTGTACTCGTTCTTGAACAGGAATGCTCCACAGTCCAGTGCAGCCTGCTCCGAATCGAAATCCAAGACGAACTCGACGTCCCGGCGCATGGACAGATCGTCTCCAGCTTGCACAAGCCGCCACAGCACCTCGCCGTTGTCATTTGCGGGGAATTGCTCAAAGTCGCGATCCATCTTGTGGCTCCCTAACACCTGAGTTAAACCGCGCCGCGAAGCGGCGTCGGCTTGGACGAATTATTATGCGGCGCTGCCGGGCCATTGGCACGCCAAAGAGCCCAGCCGATCAGTGCGACCCAGAGGAAAAAACACAAAAAGGTGACGCGCTGACCGATGCTTGCCATGCCGGCGAAGCGAAGGAAGCCAGTGACGATAGAAAGTATGACAAGTGCCAGTGACGGCGTTGCTACCCAGTGCCACGAGCCAACGCGTCGGAATAAAGAGGGCAGCCAAAATCCTGCAATCAGGAATGCGATGTAGCAGCCGAAGCTGCCTGCCGTATGCACGAGCGTGGTAAGGGACTTGAAGTCCGCCATGTTGGCCGGGAAAGCGCCGGACAGCGCCATAAGCAGGCCGGCGGCCACCACAGCTATTGCCGGAGCAGTGCCCGGAAGCTCGCGCCCCACGAACTCTCGCCTAAGGCCGATGCCCAAGAGCGCGATAGCGAGGCCGGGCAGGATGTATCCCAGAACGTTCCAAGCCCAGAGGTTCGGAGCATCCAAACTGCCAAGCTCGCTAATGGCTTGATCGGTATGCGCATAGTCCGGTCGCATGGCAGACATCACCAAGTACACCGTGAGGAACCACACTGGCGTTGCAATGGCGACGAGGCCGATCTTCTTTTGAGACATCATTTGCGGTGCGGTCCCTGTGCCGCATAACGCTTGAGTTAAGCGGAGCCACGAAGTGGCTTCCGCTTGAACGAATGGTTAGGCCAGCGCCATGACCGAAGCGCGGCCTGTAACGCGGGCAAGCCCGCGACCTGATTGTCTGAGATGCTCACCGAACCGGCGCCTTCCCCGCGCCCTGGCCGATGCGATGACGCACACCACCTGCCCATTTGCGATTCCCCTGCCGAAGCCCGACGCCGCATCCCCTGCTACCAAACACCCCAACCCTAACTACCATTAGACCCCCAGCGGGGGCGTAGCACCGAGTCTGCTGGGGGACCGAGGGGCGGTCAACGGTGCGGCAGGCTTTCCCGATCAACGGCTTGTTGCGCTCTCACCTTCCTCGCCGGATAACGCGCCCGGGATATACGGCGACCACGCCGCGATATCGGTTATGGGCGCGCGCTCGCCGCCATAACGGCCGGTCCTCGCTGTCTGGCTCGGGTCGCGCTTGTATCGCCTTGCTCCCATCGCGCTGACGCCAGTCCGCGGCCCGTCTGCGCGGCTACCCCGCCTACAATCCCCGCATGACATTCCCACGGACCTCCGCATGCGCCTGTCCCTGTTCCCGGCCCTGTCGCCGTTGCTCGTCGCCGTCGCCATGACCCTGCCTGTTGCTCCTGCCGCCGCCGCGCCTGCGCCGGAGAAGCTCACCCTGGAGGCCATCACCGGCAGTGCACCGCTGGCCGGGCCGACGCTGATGAAGCCGCAGGTGTCGCCGGACGGGGCGCGGGTGACCTTCCTGCGCGGCAAGGAGGCGGACCGCAACCGGCTGGACCTGTGGGAGTACGACGTGGCCAGCGGACAGACGCGGATGCTGGTGGATTCGTCCGTCGTGCTGCCGGGCACCGAGGTGCTGAGCGAGGCGGAGAAGGCGCGGCGCGAGCGCCAGCGCATCGCGGCGTACTCGGGCATCGTGGATTACCAGTGGGCGCCGGATGGCAAGGCGCTGCTGTTCCCGCTGGGCGGGGAGCTCTATCTGTATGACCTGGCGCGTGGTGGGCGCGAGGCGGTGCGCGAGCTGACCTCCGGCGCGGGCTTTGCGACCGACCCGCGGCTGTCGCCGCGCGGCGGCTTTGCCAGCTTCGTGCGCGAGCGCGAGCTGTGGGTGATCGACCTGCGCAGCGGGCGCGAGATCCGCCTGACGCACGACGCCAGCGAGACCATCGCCAACGGCGTGGCCGAGTTCGTGGCCGACGAAGAGATGGGCCGCCACACCGGCTACTGGTGGGCGCCGGACGACAGCGCCATCGCCTTCATCCGCATCGACGAGGCGCCGGTGCCGCTGCGCCAGCGCCACGAGGTGCACGCCGACCGCACCGAGGTGGTGGACCAGCGCTACCCGGCCGCCGGCGAGGCCAACGTGCGGGTGCGGCTGGGCACCATCGCGCCCAAGGCCGGCGCCAAGCCGCGCTGGATCGACCTGGGCCCGGAGCAGCACATCTACCTGGCACGGGTGGACTGGCGCGATGCGCAGCGGCTTACGTTCCAGCGCCAGTCGCGCGACCAGCACACGCTGGAGCTGGTCGAAACCACGCTGGCCTCCGGCGCGCAGCGGGTGCTGCTGACCGAGACCTCGAACACCTGGGTGCCGCTGCACGATGCACTGCGCTTCCTGCCCGATGGCCGCTTCCTGTGGTCGTCCGAACGCAGCGGGTACGAGCACCTGTACCTGGCCTCGGAGGACGGTCGCACCCTCACGCCGCTGACCTCCGGCGAGTGGACCGTCGACGCGCTGCTGGCGGTCGATGCGCAGGCCGGCTGGGTGTGGTTTGCCGGCACCAGGGACTCGCCGCTGGAGAAGCACGTGTACCGGTTGCCGCTGGCCGGGGGCGAGGTGCAGAAGCTTTCCACGACCGCGGGCATGCATGCGCCGGTGTTCGCGCGCAACGCCAGCGTGTACGTGGACCACTGGTCCAGCGACACGGTGCCACCGCAGATCGAGCTGTTCGCCAACGACGGCCGGCACCTGGCCACGCTGCTGCGCAATGACCCGTCCGACGCGGACCACCCGTTCGCCAGCTACCGCGAGGCGCAGCTGCCGGTGGAGTTCGGCACGCTCACCGCGGCCGACGGCAGGACCGAGCTGCATTACAGCCTGATCCGCCCGGCCGGCTTCGATGCGAAGAAGAAGTACCCGGTGGTGGTGTACGTGTACGGCGGCCCGGCCACCCAGACGGTGACCCGCGCCTGGCCGAGCCGCGGCGATGCGCTGTTCAACCAGTACCTGGCGCAGCAGGGCTACGTGGTGTTCTCGCTGGACAACCGCGGCACGCCGCGGCGCGGGCGCGAGTTTGGCGGCGCGCTGTACGGCGTGCAGGGCACGGTGGAGGTGGACGACCAGCTGCGCGGGGTGGAATGGCTGAAGTCGCAGCCATGGGTGGATGGCGCACGCATCGGTGTGCACGGCTGGTCCAACGGCGGCTACATGACCCTGATGCTGCTGGCGCGCACGGACGCCTACGCCTGCGGCGTGGCCGGCGCGCCGGTGAGCGACTGGGCGCTGTACGACACCCACTACACCGAGCGCTACATGGGCCTGCCGGCGGCCAACCCCGACGGCTACCGCGAGGCGCGCGTGCTGCAGCACATCGACGGCCTGGTCGGGCCGGAGGCGCCGAAGCTGCTGCTGGTGCACGGCATGGCCGATGACAACGTGCTGTTCACCAATGCCACGGCGGTGATGTCGGCGCTGCAGAAGCGTGGGCAGCCGTTCGAGATGATGGCGTATCCGGGCGCGCGGCACGGGCTGTCGGGTGCGGATGCGTTGCACCGCTACCGGCTGGCGGAGGATTTCCTGGGGCGGTGTCTGGGGCCTTGAGGGCCCGGGGGTTCCGGGAAAGGGGTCCCGGATGCGCTTTGCTTGTCCGGGCTACGCCTCTTGCGGCCGGCGTTCGTTGCGCTTCGCGTTTCGGGCTTTGAGGAATGAGGGCGCGCAGGCTCGGGCGAGGTCGGCCCCGGATGCGCTTTGCTTATCCGGGCTACGGGAGCCTCTTGCGGCCGGGGCTTCGTCGCGCTTCGCGCTTCGCGTTTCGGGCTTTGGGGAATGAGGTGGAACAGGCTTCGGACGACGTGGGTCCCGGATGCGCTTTGCTTATCCGGGATACGGGGCTGCGGGCTACGGGACCTTTTGCGGCGGGGCGCCGGGTGCGCTTCGCTTGTCGGGGCGACCAGGGCTCATAGGGGAACGCCGGCAGTGGGCCGGCGTTTTCGTTTGCGGCGATGGGCGGCTCAGCGGCCGGGTTCAACCGGGGGAGAAGGCTGCGGGGGAACGGCAGGCTGCTGCACGGCGCCCGGTGGCACCCAGATGGCCACGCCGGCGGCCTTCTTCTGGGTGGTGGGGATGCCGACGCTCAGCCCGCCGGCGCTGTGGCGGCCGTAGCTGCCGGCGCCGACCGACATGCCCACCGGCGAGCCGGATGAGCCCACGCCCATCAGCACCACGCCGTTGGCGCCCAGCGCGGCGGCCTCGCGCTTGAGCCGCTCCACCGCGGCATCGGTCTGGCCCTGGGTGCCGAAGCCGACGGCGCTGGAGGCCTCCAGCTGGGCCACGTCCTGCGAGCCCGGGGGCGGCACGGAATAGATCTGGACCTGGGACGGGTCGATCGCCGGCCGGGCCTGGCCGAGCATGACCTTGGAGGTGCCGGCGCAGCCGGCCAGGGCCAGCGCGGCGAGGAGGGCGGCGGAAACGAGCTGCGGGCGGCGCATGGCGGTAACCCCGGGTGATGGTCTTGCCGGCATGTTCCGCCGGGGTGGGTGAATCGGCCGCGAACCGGCCCGACCGGGCGTGGCGGCGATCGGGCGCGGCGAACCACCACACCGCTCACGCTGCCCGACCAGGAAAGACCGGCGGCAAGGGCGCGGCGGTAACGCAGGCAACGGTCGCAGGCGCGGGGCCGGGGCGGTATCGTCGCCCGCCCCGGCCAGCCCTGGTGCCCGGGTCCCTGCCCTCCGCCCCCTGCGAACGCCCCCGATGATCGTCCGTCCCCGACCGCGCAGCTGGCAGCTGCTGTACATCATGCGCGGCTCGATCGTGCCGGCCATCGCGCCCAAGGTGGCGGTGATCTTCGTGCTGGGCGTGCTGACCTCGGCCTTTGCCGAGTGGGTGGCGCTGCCGGGGCTGGACAGCCTGGGCGTGGGCCCGTTCACCCTGCTCGGCCTGGCCCTGTCGATCTTCCTGAGCTTCCGCAACAACGCCTGCCACGAGCGCTGGTGGGAGGGCCGCAAGCTGTGGGGCCAGCTGGTGTTCGAGAGCCGCAGCCTGGCGCGCGAGTGCCACGCGCTGCTGCCGGACGATGCGGCGCTGCGGCGGCGCGTGCTGCACCTGGCGGTGGGCTTTGCCGCGGCGCTGGCCGCGCGCCTGCGCCACCACGACCCGCGCGATGCCGCCGCGCCGTGGCTGGCGCCGGAACATGCCGCGGCACTGCAGCGCGCCAACCTGCCCGACGCGCTGCTGGCCCAGGCCGCCGCCGAGCTGGCGGTGCCGCTGCGCGAAGGGCGCCTGTCGCCCTACCTGTATGCGGTGTTCGAGCAGCGGCTGACGAACCTGTCCGCGGTGCAGGCCGGCTGCGAGCGGATCCTGACCACGCCGCTGCCGTTCGCCTACACCCTGTTGCTGCACCGCTTCGCCTGGCTGTTCTGCGTGCTGCTGCCGTTCGGCCTGGTCGGCGCGCTGGGCTGGGCCACGCCGCTGGTCTCCGCGCTGCTGGCGTACGCGTTCTTCGGCCTGGACCGGCTGGGCGACGAGCTGGAGGATCCGTTCGGGCTGGAGCCCAACGACCTGCCGCTGGATGCCATCGCGCGGATCATCGAGATCGACCTGCTCGACAGCCTGGGCCAGGCGCCGCTGCCGGCGCCGCTGCAGCCGCAGGGCTACGTGCTGCACTGACGGGCGGGACATTCTGTCCAGCCGATGGCGCGGCGGGGCGGGCGTATCATTCCAGGCCTGCAAGGAGTGACGCATGGCCTATCCCTACATCCGCCCGCGGCGCATGCGCCGCGACGAGTTCTCCCGCCGGCTGATGCGCGAGCACGTGCTGACGGCCAACGACCTGATCTACCCGGTGTTCGTACACGAGGCCAGCGGCCGCGCGCCGGTGCCCTCGATGCCGGGCGTGGAGCGGCTGTCGATCGACGAGCTGCTGCGCGTGGCCGAGCAGGCGCTGGAGCTGGGCGTGCCGGTGCTGGACCTGTTCGGCGTGCCCGACCCCGCCGCCAAGACCGCCGACGGCCGCATCGCCTGGGACCCGGAGGGCATCATCCCGCGCGCGATCCGCGCGCTGAAGTCGCGCTTCCCCGAGCTGGGCGTGATGACCGACCAGGCCCTGGACCCGTACACCACCCACGGCCAGGACGGGCTGATCGACGAGAGCGGCTACATCCTCAACGACGAGACCATCGAGGCGCTGGTCAGGCAGTCGCTGGCCCATGCCGAGGCCGGCGTGGACATCCTCTCGCCCAGCGACATGATGGACGGGCGCATCGGCGTGATCCGCGAGGCGCTGGAGGGCGCGGGCTTCATCAACACCCGGATCATGTCCTACGCGGCCAAGTACGCCAGCGCGTTCTACGGCCCGTTCCGCAGCGCGGTCGGCAGCGCCGGCAACCTCGGCAAGGGCAACAAGTTCACCTACCAGATGGACCCGGCCAACTCCGACGAGGCGCTGCGCGAGGTGGAGCTGGACATCCACGAGGGCGCGGACATGGTCATGGTCAAACCGGGCCTGCCCTACCTGGACGTGATCCGCCGGGTGAAGGACGCCTTCGGCGTGCCGACCTTCGCCTACCAGGTCAGCGGCGAGTACGCGATGCTCAAGGCCGCCTCGGCCAACGGCTGGCTGGACGAGCGCGCCTGCGCGCTGGAAGCGCTGCTGGCGTTCAAGCGCGCCGGCGCTGATGGCGTGCTGACCTACTACGCGCTGGACGCGGCGCGCTGGCTGCGCGAGGGCTGAGTTCCGGACCCGGCGCGCTCAGGCGCCGGGCACGGGCATGCAGCCGTCGGCGCCGCGCAGCGATGGCACCGCGACCCGGTACAGGTCGCCGTTGCCGGCCTTCGGCGCCGGCGCGGTGCCGGTGACCAGCAGGTCGGCCGGACGCGACAGGTCCACGACCGGGGCGCGGGTCTGGCCCCCGGCGGTGTTGAACGACAGCGTCCACGGGCCCTGCTCGACATAGGCCGCGCCCTGGCACGCGGCCAGGTGCAGCTGGATGGCCCCGGTGCCGCGGTCGCGCCGTGCGAACAGCAGCGCGCGGCCACCGTCCAGTTCCATCACGTCCAGCTCGTCGGCACCGGTGTTGATGCCCGGCAGCCGCACCGGCGGGCCGAGACTGTCGTCCACCCGCAGCTCGGCCGCGAACAGGTCCAGCGCCCCCACGCCACCATGGCCGCTGCTGGCGAACAGCAGCCGCCGCTGCCCGGGCGTGGGCGATTGTTCGTCGCCTGCGGTGTTGAGCGCATCCAGCGGCTCCGGCATGCCCCAGGCCTGCCCGTCAAAGGCAACCCGGTACAGGTCCAGCCCGCCACGGCCGCCCTTGCGGTCGGAGGCGAAGTACAGCCATCGCCCGTCCGGCGAGAACGCCGGCTCGGTGTCCTGCGCCCCGGTATTGAAAGGCAGCGGCTGCGGCTCGACCCAGCGGTTGCCGTCGCGTCGCGCGCGCCACAGGTCCATGCCGCCGCTGCCGCCGGCGCGGTCGCTGCCCCACACGATCCACTGGCCGTCCGGCGAGACGCTGGCGCGCAGCTCGTCATCGCGCGTGGACACGGTCCACAGGCCTTCGATGCCAAACTCGGCCAGGCCGACCGCGGTGGCTGGCAGGAGTAGACTCAGGCAGAGGGCCGTCCGCAGCTGCGCTCGCATGGCGGGTCTCGTGATCGGGGCCATGCAGTCTAGCCGCCGCCGGCCCACCCTCCACCTTTCGAGGACGCCATGCCCGAAGCCCGTTATGCCGTGTTTGGCCACCCCATCGCCCATTCGCTGTCGCCGCACATCCATGCGGCCTTCGCGCGGCAGACCGGCATCGCGCTGGCCTATACCGGCATCGACGCCCCACCCGAGCGCTTCGCCGCGATCCTCGCGGACTTCGCCGCCGGAGGCGGGCTCGGCGGCAACGTGACCATGCCGCTGAAGGAACTGGCGTTCGCCCGGTGCGCCACGCTCAGCGCACGCGCGCAGGCGGCCAACGCGGTCAACACGCTCACCTTCCGCGATGGCCAGTGGCATGGCGACAACACCGATGGCGCCGGCCTGGTGCGCGACCTCACCGGCCGCCACGCGCTTGACCTGCGCGGCCGCCGCGCCCTGCTGCTGGGCGCCGGTGGCGCCGCGCGCGGCGTCGCCTCGGCGCTGCTGGATGCCGGCGTGCTGGAGCTGGCGGTGGTCAACCGCACCGCCGCCCGCGCCGACGCGCTGGTCGATGCGCTGGGCGAGCCGGCCCGCGCCTATTCCCGCTACTGGGAGGACCTGGCCGACCAGGGCGATTTCGAGCTGATCGTCAACGCCACCTCCGCCGGCCGCGGCGATGACGCCGGCGCCTTCAACGCGCCGATGACCCTGGTCAACAGCCGAACCCTGGCGGTGGACATCAACTACGGCGAGGCGGCGATCGCGTTCCTGGCCTGGGCCCGCGCGGCCGGCTGCCTGCACGTGGTCGATGGCCTGGGCATGCTGGTGGAACAGGCCGCCGAGAGCTTCGAGCTGTGGCACGGCGTGCGCCCGGACACCCAGCCGGTGTACGAGGAGCTGCGCGCACGCCAGGCCCACTTGGTCACCGCGGACTGAAGGGGCCGCCATGCTGACCCAGATCCTCACGGTGCTGGCCTACCAGCTGCCGGAACTGCTGGCCGCCAGCCTGGTGCTGGCGCTGCTGCGCATCCATACCCGCGCCGACACGCCAGGACGCAAACTGGCGATGGCCGGCACGCTGCTGGTGCTGGTCACCGGCGTGCTGCGGCTGGGCGTGGGCGTCGGCCAGACCTGGATGCTGACCCGGGTCATGGCCACGCTGCAGGACTCGGTGGCCACCTGGCTGGCGATCTACAGCGCGCTGATGATGCTGCTGTCGGTGGTGTCGGCGGTGGGCGTGGGCCTGCTGGGCTGGGGCGCGGTCAAGGCGATGGCCGGCGGCGGCACGCGTGCGGCCTGAGCCGCGCCGCGCGGCCGGGTGGCGCGCATGCGGCGCCGCCCTGGTGCTGGCCCTGGCATCGACGGCATCGGCACTGCCGGCGCTGGCGCAGGACGCGCGGCCGCGGGCGCGCGAGGCGGGCATCGTCATCGGCACCCTGCCGCCGGGCCCCCACAACGCGATCACCGACGTGCAGGGCGTGGCCGTGGGCCATGCCACGGTGCACGAGGGCACCCGCTTCCACACCGGCGTGACCGCGGTGGTGCCGCATCCGGGCAACCTGTTCCGCGAGCGGGTGCCGGCGGCGGTCGTGGTCGGCAACGGCTTCGGCAAGCTGGTCGGCGCCACCCAGGTGCAGGAGCTGGGCGAGCTGGAAACGCCGGTGCTGCTGACCGGCACGCTGGGCGTGTGGAAGGTGGCCGACGCGCTGGCCGACCACCTGCTGCAGCAACCGGGCATGGGGCAGGTGCGCTCGATCAACCCGGTGGTCGGCGAGACCAACGACGGCTACCTCAGCGACATCCGCGCCCGCCCGCTGGGCCTGGCGCACGTGCGCCAGGCGCTGGCCGACGCGCGCTCCGGCGCGGTCGCCGAAGGTGCGGTCGGCGCCGGGGCCGGCACCGTGGCCTTCGGCTGGAAGGGCGGCATCGGCAGCAGCTCGCGCGTGCTGCCGGCCGGCGATGGCGGCTGGACGGTCGGCGTGCTGGTGCAGAGCAACTACGGCGGCCACCTCACCGTGGCCGGGGTGCCGGTGTGGAAATCGCTGCCGGACCCGGCGGCGCTGGCCGCCGCACCGCCGCCGGTGGCCAGCGGCGACGGCAGCATCATGATCGTGGTCGCCACCGATGCCCCGCTGGAGGCGGCCGCGCTGCGGCGCCTGGCCACGCGCGCGCTCACCGGGCTGGCGCGTACCGGCTCGGACATGTCCAACGGCTCGGGCGACTACGTGATCGCCTTTTCCACCGCGGCGCAGAACCGGCGCCACGCCGGCCAGGCGCTGCAGCCGGCGGCGAGCGTGGCCGGCGAGGCGATCAGCCCGCTGTTCCAGGCCGTGGCCGAGGCCACCGAGGAGGCGATCCTCAACTCGATGCTGCGCGCGCACACCGTGCGCGGCCATCGCGGCACGGTGCCGGCGCTGCCGCTGCAGCCGCTGCTGCAGGCGCTGGACGCCGCCGGCGCACGCCAGCGCTGATGCGCGTCGCAGCATGCCGGCAAGGCATGGCCGGGTGCGAAACCGGAATGGCGCCGCAGCCCGCAGCCGGCGCCGCGGCCGCTACGATCGGCGCATGACCCGATTCCTGCTCGCCTGCCTGCTGCTCGCCGCGTCCATCGCGCCCGCCTTCGCCGAGGGCCAGTTCCGGGTGCTGGTGCTGGCCGTGCCCAACCGCTACCACCACGACTACACCGTGGTGGCCAAGCCGCAGTTCGAGCGCATGGCGCAGCGGCATGCCTTCGACCTGGACTGGCACTGGAACACGGCGGTGTTCGACCAGGACCTCTCGCGCTATGCGGCGATCGTGCTGCTCAACACCCCAGGCGACGAGCTGAAGGGGGCCCAGCGCCAGGCACTGGAGGCCTACGTGCGCGGCGGCGGCGGCGTGGTCGCCGTGCACCGGGCGCTGATCTCCGACCCGTCCGGCGGCTGGCCGTGGTTCGAGCGGCTGATCGGCCGCACCTTCCGCATCCACCCGATCGTGCAGAGCGCGGTGGTGCGGGTGGAGGACGACGCCTTCCCGGCCACCTTCGGCCTGCCGCGGCGCTGGATCTGGACCGACGAGTGGTACGAGTTCGGGCCGCCGCTGGTCGAAGGCCTGCGCACGGTGCTGTCGGTGGACGAGTCCACGTACGACCCGACCCGGATCTGGCCGGGGCAGACCGCCCATGGCATGGGCAGCGACCACCCGGTGGCCTGGTACCACGGCTACGACGGCGGGCGGGTGTTCGTCACCGCGCTGGGCCACACCCCGGCGCTGTACGACGACGCGCTGTACCTGGAGCACCTGTACGGCGGCCTGTGGTGGGCCGCCACCGGCAAGGGCCTTGAGCCTGCGAAGGCGCGCGCCCGCTGAGCGCGGGCAGGCGCGGACTCAGACCGGGCGGCGGTAGACCGCCGCGCTGATGCACGACAGCACGCTGACCACGAACCAGCCGAACGGAAACAGCGACAGAGTCAGCAGCCAGGTCACCGCGCCGGCGGCGCAGGCGACCAGGAACCAGATCAGCGCGGACATCACCCGGCCCTGCACCAGCTGGCCCAGTCCGGGAACGATGAGGCTGCAGATGGCGGCGATGACGTTGCCGGCGGAACCCTGGGCCATGGTGGAACTCCCTGTGCGTTGACGCCTTGCATCCTGGCGCAATGGCGCTGGCAGGCCAGTGAAGGAGGTCATGGGCGCGGGCGATCCACCGCGCGGTGGCGCGGCCGATCGCGCGCTCGTTCCGGCGCTCGTGCGCAGGCGCCGCGGGCCCGCGGCGCTGGTGGACGCACCATGCGCACGCCCGCTGCGCAGCAGGGCCGCGGTTGCGCGGTGCTACAGCAGGCCGTCGCGCTTGACCGCCAGGTAGCGCTCAACCAGGGCGCCGGGCAGGTCGGCGGCGGCCACGTCCAGGGTCATCACCCGCTGCCGGCGCAGCGCCTCGTGCGCCTGCGCACGCTGGCCCAGGTAGGCGGCGGTGGCCGCGGCGCGCACCGCGTCGTGGACGTCGTCCACCTCCGCCGCCAGCGCCTGGTCCAGCACCTGCTCGCGCAGGCTGGCCACGCACACCAGGTGGCGGCGCTGCAGCAGGCGCACGGCCGCCAGCAGGTCCTCGGTGTCCTCGTCGCGCACGTTGGTGGCCAGCATCACCAGCGCGCGCCGGCGCTGGCGCGCGGCCAGCGCATCGGCCAGCGCGAGGTAGTCGGTGGCCACCGCCTGCGGCTGCAGGTCGTAGCTGCCGCGCAGCAGGCCCTGCAGCGCGCCGGGCCCGCGGCGCGGCTGCAGCCAGCGGTGGCCGGCGCCGGTGGCCATCAGGCCCACCGCATCGCCCTGGCGCAGCGCCAGCCAGGCCACCACCAGCGCCGCATTGAGCGCATGGTCGAAATGCGACAGGCCGCCCTCGCTGGCGAGCATGCGCCGTCCGGTATCCACCACCAGCAGCAGCTGCTGGTTGCGCTCGTCCTGGTACTCGCGCGAGATCAGCTTGCGGGCGCGGGCGGTGGCCTTCCAGTCCACCTGGCGCAGGCTGTCGCCGACGCGGTACTCGCGCATCTGGCGGAAGTCGGTGCCTTCGCCGCGGCGGCGGCGCAGGTGCGCACCGACCAGCACCGAGGCCTGCTCGGCCGAGAACAGGGCCAGCTTCGCCAGCGGCGCGAAATCCGGATACACCCGCACCGGCTGCGGGCTGCCGGCCACCCGCAGCGCGCGCCACAGCCGCCACGGCGAGTGCAGGCGCAGGTGCGCGCCTGCGAACACGAAGTCGCCGCGGGCGCCGGGCACCAGGCGGTAGCGCACCCGGGCCACGCCATGGGCCGGCAGCGACAGCCGCACCGGCATGCCCTCGGCGTGCCAGCCTTCCGGATGCAGGTCGGCCAGCTCCACCGGCAGCGCGCGCTCACTGCGCAGCGACAGCTCGACCTCGCGCGGCACGCCCAGCGGCAGGACCTCGGGCACGCGCCGCTCCAGCCGCGGCGTGGGCAGCGCGCGCACCCGCAGCGCATCGGCCAGGGCCACCGCGGCGACCGCCGCCACCCCGGCCCACCACGCCCACAGCGGCGCCAGGCCGGCCAGCGGCAGCGCGCCGCCGGCCGCGCACAAGGCCAGCAGCACCAGCAGCGGCAGGCCCGGCCTCACCGCACCACCACCGCGGCCAAGGGAACGCACATCGGGCTCACCTGCGCGGCGCCTCCACCCGGGCCAGCAGCGTGCGCAGCACCTCGTCCGGCGACTGCCCGTCGATCTGCAGCTCGGCCGCCAGCGCGATGCGGTGGCGCAGCGCCGGCACCGCCACCACGCGGATGTCGTCGGGCGTGGCGAAGTCGCGCCCGTCCAGCACCGCCTGCGCGCGCGCCGCGCGCACCAGGGCGATGCTGCCGCGCGGGCCGGCACCCAGCGCGATGCCCGGCCACTGCCGGGTCGCTGTGGCGATCCGCACCGCGTAGTCGACCACCGCCGGGTCCACCGCCACCTGGGCCACGCCCTGCTGCATGGCCACCAGCTCGGCCGCGCCGACCACCGGCACCACCTGGTCCAGCTCGAAATCGCCACCGCCGCGGCCGGCGGTCACCTCCGCGACCATGCGCACCTCGTCCTGGTGGCGCGGATAGCCGATCAGCAGCTTGAACAGGAACCGGTCCAGCTGCGCCTCCGGCAGCGGATAGGTGCCCTCCTGCTCCACCGGGTTCTGGGTGGCCAGGGCCATGAACGGCGGCTCCAGGGCGAAGGACTCGCCCTCGATCGTCACCTGCCCCTCCTGCATCGCCTCCAGCAGCGCGGACTGGGTCTTGGCCGGGGCGCGGTTGATCTCGTCGGCCAGCAGCAGGTGGGTGAACACGGGGCCGCGGCGGATGCGGAAGGCGCCGCTGTCCTGCTCGTAGACCGCGTGGCCGCTGATGTCGCTGGGCATCAGGTCCGGGGTGAACTGCACGCGCGCGTGCTCCAGCGCCAGGGCCCGGGCCAGCGCGCGCACCAGCAGGGTCTTGCCCAGCCCGGGGACGCCCTCGATCAGCACGTGGCCGCCGGCCAGCAGCGCCACCAGCACCTGGTCCAGGACATCGTCCTGGCCGATGAAGGCGCGCGCGACCTCGGTGCGGATGGCGGCGACGCGGCTGGCGAGGGCCTCGCCGGTGATCGGTGGCATGGAGCGGGTGTCGGTCATAGCCGGTTCCTCATCTGGACCAGGGTGCGCACGCGCGCGTGGAAGTCGTGGCGGCCCTGCGGCGGCTGCAGGGCGTCGTGCACCTGGGCGGGGGTCATGCCCAGGCGCGCGGCCAGCGCCGCGTCCCGGTCCGGCCCGTCCAGGGCGTGGGTGGCCGGATCGCGGCGGCGCAGGCGCGCGAGGAAGGCCTCGCACATCGCGCCATGCAGCACGTCCAGGTGGCCGCGCCGGTACAGCAGCTCGCCGCTGGCCTGCACGTGCTCCAGCAGCGAGCGGCGGCCCGGCGCAGGCGAGGGCTGCCAGGGCCCGAAGCGCTGGCCGTGGCGCCACAGCCCGGCGACCAGCAACAGCAGCAGCGGCAGCCAGACCGGCCAGGCCCGGCGCAGCAGCTGCAGCAGCGGCGGCACGCCGGACCGCAGGTGCACCAGATGCACGGTGCCGCGGCCATAGTTGGGGGCCAGCACCTGGCGGGCGAGCGCCTGGTGCGGCACGTCGCGCAGGCCGTCGCCGGCCATGAAATCCATGTCCGCCAGCAGGTCGATTCCGCCGCGGCCGTGGCGCCAGCGCGCGTAGGCCAGGCCATCGCCGGGCTCGCCCCACTGCAGCCCGGGCCTGCGCCCCGGCGCGGCGGTAAAGCGGCGGCCGCCGCAGAACTCCTGGTGCGGCGGCTGGCCCTCCATCCACAGCGGCTCGCAGCGCGGCGGCCGGGTCGGGCCGGGCAGCGCCAGCGCCCGCAGCAGCGGCACGGCGGCCGGGTCCACCGCGCGCTCGGGCATGCGCAGCACCAGGTGGCCGCCACGCGACACCCAGGCCAGCAGCGCCCGGGCCTGGCCGGCCGGCACCTGGGCCGGGTCGCCATGCAGCACCACGGTGTCGCCGGGGCTGCCGATGAAGGCCGACGGATCCAGGGAGTCGTGGGCTTCCACGCGCAGGCCGTCGGCCTGCAGCGCCAGGCGCAGCGCGAACAGCGGGTCGGCCGCGGCCTCGCCGCCCGGTGGCAGGGGCACCCGTTCCTCCACCCGCTCGAAGGTGTGCAGGAACCACGCGCCCACCAGCGCCAGCACCAGCGGCAGCCCGACCAGCAGCACGCCAGCCAGCATCCCGCGCTCACGTGCGTTCATGCGCGCCACCCCCAGCACGCGCGTGCCTGGTCCAGCAGCGCGTGGAAGGCGGGCCCGTCCGGCAGGCGCCCGGCATAGGCGGCGTACTGCCAGGTGCGCACGGTGCGGGTGAACAGCGCGCGCGCGGCATCCGGCTCCAGTGCGGTGGCCGCGCGCAGGCACTGGGCCTCGGTCGCCCCGGGCGGCAGCTCGATGCCGGCGCGGGCCGCCATCGCCGCGACACTGGCGCGGTACAGCAGGCCCAGCGCCTGGCGCGGGTGGCCTTGCGCCCACAGCCGTGCCGCCACGGCGGGCACGTCCGGCGGCAGCGCCTCCGGGGCCTGGCCCGGCTCCAGCCCGACCACGGCCGCGCGCTCCCGCGGCCGGCGTGCCCAAGCGCGGCGTTGCAGCCACGGCCACCAGCGCCGCGCGGTCAGCAGCAGCACCAGCAGCACCGCACCCAGCAGCAGCCACAGGCCGGATTCGGCGATGAAGGCGAACACGCCGGCCAGCGAGGCCAGCCACTGCGGCAATTCCGGGGCCGCGTCCGGCGTGTCCGGACGCCGGGGCCGCCACACCACGCGGGTGCGCTCGCGGTTCAGGCGCGGATCCTGCCAGGCGCGCGCGCTGGCGCGACGGAACGGCGCATCCTCCTGGAGCGCCTCGCCAAACACGCGTGGCAGGGTCGGCGGGGCCTCCTCCGCGGCCTCGCCGGCAGGCGCGGACGGCGGTGCGTCCGCCGGGCCGTCGTCGGCGCGCACCGCCAGCGGCAGCGCCGCGGCCAGCGCCAGCAGCAGCGGCCCGCCGCGTGCCAGCAGACGCTGGCGCAACCGGCGGAAGGCCAGTTCGACGTCCCAGGCCTCGCTGCCGGTGCGGCGGTTGAGGTACATGCCGAAACCGGCGGCCACGTAGAACGGCCCGATCACCAGCGCCGCGGTCCAGGCCAGCAGGTTCAGCACCCGCCACAGCCACGTCGGCGGCGGCCACTCCAGCGAATGCCCGACCGCCCGCAACGAGGACGGCAGCAGGTCCGGCGGCACGGACAGCGCCACCAGCGCCACGCAGCCCAGCGCCAGCGCCAGCTCGAAGGCGAGCGACACGGCCGTCAGCACCACCGCCTGCGGATAGACGTGCGCGGCCACCGCCTGCCGGCGTGCCGCACGGCGGCTGCGCGGGTTGCCCTCGAGCACGTCCACCGGGACCAGCAGCGAACGCCCCGGCGCGGCGCGGCGCCAGGACAGGTCGCCGGCCAGGCTGCCCGGCGCGAACCGCGGCAGCGCGCGCACGGTGGCGGCGGTACCGGGCACCTGGCCGAACACCGCGCGCGAGAGCACGTACAGCGGCACCCGCTCCAGCGCCGGCTTGAGCCACCAGCACAGCAGCAGCGCCAGCCAGGGCGCTCCCAGCGCCCATGCGAAAAGGTTGGCCAGCGCCAGCGCCAGCAGCATCACCAGCAGCCACGGACGCCACACCGCCGCCGCGTGCCGGCGCAGCAGCGCGGTGCCCAGCTCGATCGCTTCCCACGACGAGCGCGGGCGCAGGTTGACCTGCAGGTCCTCAGGGCGCATCGCCGGCCTCCCGCGTGCGGCCACCACGCCACAGCCAGCCCAGCACCAGCAGCCACAGCAGCGCGGCCACGCCGAAGCGCAGCCCGTCCGGCAGCCACGGGGTGGACGACCAGAAGGCCTCGACGAAGGCCGCCAGCAGCAGCATCACCGCCACGCCCAGCGACAGCCGCGCGCCAGTCCGCCCGGCCGCCACCAGCGCGTCGCGGCGGCGCAGGTTGCCGGGCGCCACCAGCGCCAGGCCCAGCCGCAGGCCGGCGCCGCCGGCAATGACGATGGCCGTCAGCTCCAGCGCCGCGTGGCCGCAGACGAAGCGCCAGAACGGCCCGCCGTGGCCCATCGCCTGCAGGTAGCCGGCCACGGTGCCGATCGCCACGCCATTGAGCAGCAGCACGACCACGGTGCCCACGCCGGCAAGCAGGCCGCTGGCGAAGGTGCGCAGGCCGATGCTGATGTTGTTCATCACGTAATGGCCGAACATGCGCCAGTCCTCGCCGCTCTCGCGGCCCAGGGCGCGCTGCGGGTCGGCGCTGTCGTACATGCGCTCGTACTGGGCCAGCTGCTGCGGGTCGAGCACGTGGTGGGCCAGCTCCGGCCGCCAGGCCACCAGCAGGCACAGCGCCAGCAGCGGCAGCGCGAACAGCGCCAGGGCGGCCCACATCACCGCGCCCTGCTCGCGCACCAGGCGCGGGAAGCCGGAGCCGACGAACGCCAGCGCCACCCGCCAGCGCGGCGGCGGCGCGCGGTAGAGCACGGCATGGCCGTCCTGCATCAGCTGCTGCAGGTGCTCCAGCAGCGGCGCGCTGTAGCCGCGGCTGCGGGCCAGCGCCAGCTGCTGGCACAGGCGCCGGTAGCGGGCAGGCATGGCCGCATCGGGCAGCCCTGGCGCGGGGGCTTCTGGCGCTCCGGCACCGCGGCCGGCACGCTGCCGGAGCCAGTGCTCCAGGGCGTCCCATTCGGCTTGGTGGCGGGCGACGAACTGCTCCTGCTTCATCGCCGCCCCAGCAAGGCGTTGGCGATCCCGTACAGGCGGCGCACGCCTTCGGTGCCGCTGGCACCGGTCAGCGGCTGCAGCAGGCCGGCCAGTTCCAGCTGCCGGCCCGGCGGCAGGTGCGCGGCGCGCTCGCCGAAGGCCACGATCGCCGCCTGCTCGTCCGCTCGCAGCGGCTGCCCCGCGGCCAGCGCCGGCACCGCCGGCACCACCGCCGCGGTGGCCCGCGGCGGCACGTGCACCACCAGGGTGTCGGCGACCAGGTCGCCGAGGCGGCGGCCGTGGCGGTCGCACAGGCAGCTGACCAGGCCGGCGGCATAGCCGAACGGCAGGATGTCCACGGTCCGCAGCAGGTTGCGCACGATCGCCGGCAGCCAGCCCACCGGGGCGCCGTCGCCGCCGACCACGCGCAGCCCGAGCACGCGCTTGCCGGGCGTCTGCCCGTTCCACAGCACCTCGAAGGCGATCGGCCAGGCCCACATCAGCACGAACACGCCGACCAGGTAGACGCCGTGGCCCAGCGCGCCCAGCAGGCCCAGGACCGTGCCCAGCACGCCCAGCACGCCCAGGCGCACGCCCAGGTCGACCAGCCACGCCAGCGCGCGCGGCACCGGGCCGGCGGCGGGCAGGTGCAGGGGCACGCCCTCGGGGGTCACCACCTCGCGGTAGGTGTCCAGCAGGCGCGTGCCGGCCACCGCGGCGTCATCGCGGGTGCTGCTGCTCAAGGCCGGCGCTCCTGCCGGCGGACTGCCAGTGGCATGGGTTCCCCGCTCCTTCCCCGTCGCCGACTGTAGCGGCCGCGGCCGGGATTGCCCAGCCGGGCGCGGCGGGCGCCTACACTGGCGCCATGCATCCGCGCCCCGCCCCGGCGTCCGCATGCCGCAGCGGCTGCGCCGCCTGCTGCACCGCGCCGTCGATTTCCTCGCCGATTCCCGGACTGCCGCACGGCAAGCCGGCCGGCATGCCGTGCCCGCAGCTGGACGCGGCCCTGCGCTGCCGCCTGTTCGGGCGGCCGGAGCGGCCGGCGGTGTGCGCCTCCCTGCGCCCGGGCCCGGAGATGTGCGGCGGCGGCCGCGACGAGGCCATGGCGATCCTGGCGGCGCTGGAGGCGGCCACCGCGCCGGCTCAGCCGGCTGGCGGCATGCCCAGGTAGGTGTCCTTCAGCCGCACGTAGTGGGCCGCGGAGTAGTGCAGGCTCTCGATGTCGCGGTCGCTGAGCTTGCGCACGAAGCGCGCCGGGTTGCCCAGCCACAGCTCCGCCTCGCCGACCACCTTGCCGGGGCCCAGCACCGCGCCGGCCCCGAGGAAGCCGTACTTCCTCACCGTGGCGCCATCGAGGATGCAGGCACCCATGCCGACCAGGCACAGGTCCTCGATGGTGCAGGCATGGATGATCGTGCCGTGGCCGATGGTGACGTCCTGCCCGATCAGGGTCGGGTGGCCGGCCTTGTTGAACGGGCTGTGGTGGCTGACGTGGACGATGGTGCCGTCCTGGATGTTGCTGCGCGCGCCGACGCGGATGTGGTTGACGTCGCCGCGCAGCACGCAGCCGGGCCAGACCGAGACGTCGTCGCCCAGCGCCACGTCACCGATGATCGTGGCGGCCGGGTCCAGGTAGACGCGCTGCCCCAGCACGGGCCGGTGGTCGAGGTAGGGGCGCAGGTTGGGCGTGGTGTGCATCCGGCGCATTGTAGGCGCGCACGCGGGCCGCCCTACACTGGGTCGCATGCACGCCGACCCCGTTTCCGCCACCACGCCGCCGCCCGGCGCCCCCGCCACGCCGGTGGCCGACCTCGCCCCGGCCCTGCACGCGCTGCGCGCCGCCTGGCAGGCACGCAAGCCCGGCCATGACCAGCGGCGCGACGACCTGCGCGCCCTGCGCGCGGCGCTGAAGGCGCGGCTGCCGCGCATGGTCGAGGCGATCGCCGCCGACTTCGGCCACCGTCCGCGCCACGAAAGCCTGCTGGCCGACGGCATGCCGGTGCTGGCGACCATCGACATGATGCTCGGCCACCTGCGCGCCTGGATGCGGCCGCGCCGGGTCTCCGCGGGCTGGCGGCTGTGGCCTGCGCGGGCCCAGCTGCGCAACGAGCCGCTGGGCGTGGTCGGGGTGATCTCGCCCTGGAACTACCCGGTGAACCTGGCGCTGGTGCCGCTGGCCACGGCGATCGCCGCCGGCAACCATGTTTTCCTCAAGCCGTCCGAGTCGACCCCGGCAACCTCGCGCTTCCTGCGCGAACTGCTGGATGGGGTGTTCCCGGCCGAGCGCGTCGCCGTGGCCCAGGGCGGGGCCGAGGTGGGCGCCGCGTTCGCCGCGTTGCCGCTGGACCATCTGGTGTTCACCGGTTCCACCGCGGTGGGCCGCAAGGTGATGGCCGCCGCCGCGCCCAACCTCACCCCGCTGACGCTGGAGCTGGGCGGCAAGTCGCCGGCGGTCGTCTGCCCCGGCTACCCGCTGGCGCGCGCCGCCGCGCGCCTGGCCACCGGCAAGTGGATCAACGCCGGCCAGACCTGCATCGCCCCGGATTACGTGCTGGTGGTCGGCCAGGCGCGGCGCGATGCACTGGTGGCCGCGTTGCGCGCCGAAGCCGCGGCGCGCTGGGGCTGCCTGGCCGGCCAGGCAGCCGACTACACCCGGATCATCGACGACGCCCAGTTCGCGCGCCTGCAGCTCTGGCTGGACGAGGCCCGCGAACGCGGCTGCCAGGTGCTGCCACTGGTGGACGGGCATGACCCGGCGCGGCGGGTGTTCGCGCCGGTGCTGGTGCTCGATCCGCCCGCCGACATCGCGCTGATGCGCGAGGAGATCTTCGGGCCGATCCTGCCGGTGCTGGCGGTGGAATCGCTGGAAGAGGCGATCGCCTTCGTCAACGCGCGTCCGCGGCCGCTGGCGCTGTATCCGTTCGGCAACCGCGACCAGGCCGGACAGGTGCTGCGCTCGACCCTGGCCGGCGGGGTGACGGTCAACGACACCCTGCTGCACTTCGCCGCCGAGCACCTGCCCTTCGGTGGCGTCGGCGCCAGCGGCATGGGCGCCTACCACGGCCGCGCCGGCTTCGATGCCTTCAGCAAGCAGCTGCCGGTGCTGTGGCAGGGCCGTCGCGCCGCCAGCGACCTGCTCAAGCCCCCGTATGCCCCGGTGGCGAAGCTGCTGGAGTTCCTGGTGCGCTGAACCGGCGGCGCGCCGGCCCGGCGTGCTGAAATAGCGGTGTCCGCGCCGTGCCCTGCGGCGCCTGGCACCGCCCGCCCGCTTCGCCGGGCCGCACAAAGGTCATCCGCCCCGTGAAAATCGCTTCCTGGAACGTCAACTCCCTCAACGTGCGCCTGCCCCACCTGGAGCAGTGGCTGCGCGGGTTCGCGCCGGACGTGGTCGGGCTGCAGGAAACCAAGCTGGAGGACCACAAGTTCCCCGACTCCACCCTGGCGGCGCTGGGCTACCGCAGCGTGTTCTCGGGGCAGAAGACCTACAACGGCGTGGCGATCCTCTCGCGCGAGGCGCCCCGGGACGTGCTTGTCGGCGTGCCGGGATTCGAGCACGAGCACCGCCGCGCGATCAGCGCCACCATCGGCGAGGTGCGCGTGGTCAACCTCTACGTGGTCAATGGGCAGGACGTGGGCACCGAGAAGTACGCGTTCAAGCTTGCGTGGCTGGCCGCGGTGCGCGAGTGGCTGGACCAGGAGGTGCGCGCGCATCCGAAGCTGGTGGTGCTGGGCGACTTCAACATCGCCCCGGACGCCCGCGATGTGCACGATCCGGCGGTGTGGGACGAGGGCCACATCCTCACCTCGGCCGCCGAGCGTGCCGCATTGCGCGCGCTGCTGGACCTGGGCCTGCATGACGGCTACCGCCTGCTGCACGAGGCCGGCGGCGAGTTCAGCTGGTGGGACTACCGCCAGGCCGCGTTCCGGCGCAACCTCGGGCTGCGCATCGACCTGACGCTGGTGTCCGAGGCGCTGCGCACCGCGGTGGTGGCGGCGGGCATCGACCGCGAGCCGCGCACCTGGGAGCGGCCCAGCGACCACGCCCCGGCATGGGTCGAACTGGCCTGAGCCCGCAGGCCCTGGGGCCTCAAAGACAAAGGCCCGGGAAACCCGGGCCCTCGCCTCCTCGTCACTGGACCTGGCCCTCAGCGCACGCGGCCGCGGGTGAACAGGTTGACGATCGCCAGCAGGATCACCGCACCGATGATCGAGAACAGGAAGGTGCGGATGGTGATGGCCTCGTTGATGCCACCGCCAAAGATCCAGCCGGCCAGCATTGCACCGACGATGCCCACAATGATGTTGAGCAGGATGCCCTGCTGTCCGTCGCGTCGCATGATCAGGCTCGCAAGCCAGCCGACGATACCGCCTACGATCAACCAGATGATGATTCCCATGATGTCCTTCTCCTCGAGTCCGCGAAATTCACCCCGCGGTACGGGGTGCGCCGGGCCATCAGACCCCCTGCGCCGTGAAGCGACCGTATATCGCCGCGGCCCGCATGCGCCGGCGCTGGGCGTGCGCTTCAGCATCGTGGAGAAGGTCTGATGGAGGCGCGGTGGCAGTTCGGGCCGGTGCAGGTGCAGGCGCTGCCCTATCAGCCCGGCGTGCGCGGCGAGCCGCAGGTGCACGCACGCCTGTCGCATTGGCTGCAGCGCGCGCCCGGACAGCCGTTGCCGCTGGCGCGCGACGCGCACGGCCGCCCCCGGCTGCTGGCGCCCTATGAAGACCGCGATGCGGGCTGGAGCCACAGTGGCGAACGCCTGCTGCTGGCCGTCGGCCATGACGTGGTGCTGGGCGTGGACCTGGAGCGGCAGCGCCCGCGCCCCAGGGCGCTGGAGCTGGCACGGCGGTTCTTCGCCGCCGGAGAGGCGGACTGGCTGCAGTCGCTGCCTGCAGCGGACCGCGAGCCGCAGTTCCTGCGGCTGTGGTGCGCCAAGGAGGCGGTGCTCAAGGCGCACGGCCGTGGCCTGGCGTTCGGCCTGCACCGGCTGCGGTTCGCCGCCGACGACCCGCAGGCCCCCCTGCGCCTGCGCGACTGCGACCCCGCACTGGGCGTGCCCGCGCAATGGCAGCTGCACGAATGGACGCCGCTGGACGGCTACCACGCCGCGCTGGCATGGCGGCCCCGGACGCCGCCGCAGCGGCGATAATCCGGCCATGGACACTTCCCTTCCCGAACCCTTGGCCCGGCGCCTGGCCGACGGCCTGGACACGCTGGGCCTGGACCGGTCGCTGGCGCCGCCGTTGCTGGACTACCTGGACCTGCTGCTGCGCTGGAACCGCACCTACAACCTGACCGCCATCCGTGACCCGGACGAGATGGTCACCCGCCACCTGCTGGACTCGCTGGCCATGCAGCTGTTCGTGCGGCCCGGGGCACTGGCCGACCTGGGCACCGGCCCCGGGCTGCCGGGGATCCCGCTGGCGATCGCCCGTCCGGATGTCCAGGTCACCCTGGTGGAGAGCAACGGCAAGAAGGCCCGGTTCCTGCGCGAGGCGGTGCGCCAGCTGAAGCTGGGCAACGCACGGGTGCTGGAATCGCGTGCCGAGGCGGTGGCCGAACCGGGCGCCTATGCCCAGATCACCGCCCGCGCCCTGGACACCCTGGCGGGGATCCTGGAGGTCGGTGGCCACCTGCTTGCGGCCGACGGCCGCCTGCTGGCGATGAAGGGGGTGGACCCGGTGGAGGAGATCGCCGTGCTGCCGCCCGGCTGGGCCGCGCTGGCGGTGCACCCGCTGGCGGTACCGGGGCTGGCCGCCGAGCGCCATCTGGTGGAGGTGGGCCGGGCGGCGTGAAATCCGCATAATGGCCCGTTCCGGACCACCCGCGTCCCCTGTCCGAGGCACCCCGCCCATGGCCCGCATCATCGCCATCGCCAACCAGAAGGGCGGCGTCGGCAAGACCACCACGGCGGTCAACCTGGCTGCCGCCCTGGCACGCGCGCCGCGCCGGGTGCTGCTGGTCGACCTGGACGCCCAGGGCAACGCGACCATGGGCAGCGGCGTGGACAAGCGCGAGCTGGAGGCCTCCACCTGCGACGTGCTGCTGGGCGAACGGCAGGCGCGCCCGACCATCGTGCGAACCGCCGAGGAATTCGACCTGCTGCCGGGCAACATCGACCTGACCGCGGCGGAGATCCAGCTGATGGACGCGGCCGGCCGCGAGCAGCGGCTGAAGGCGGCGCTGGAGCCGCTGCGCGAGGACTACGACTTCATCATCATCGACTGTCCGCCGGCGCTGTCGCTGTTGACCCTCAACGCGCTGACCGCCGCCGACTCGGTGATCGTCCCGATGCAGTGCGAGTACTACGCGCTGGAAGGCCTGAGCGCGCTGATGGAGACCATCGAGGCCCTGCGCGCCCAGCTCAACCCGGCGCTGGAGATCGAGGGCGTGCTGCGCACCATGTTCGACGTGCGCAACAACCTGGCCAACGCGGTGTCGGCCGAGCTCACCGAGCACTTCGGCGACCGCGTGTTCCGCACCATCGTGCCGCGCAACGTGCGCCTGGCCGAGGCCCCCAGCCATGGCCAGAGCATCGTCGGCTACGACCGCGCCTCGCGCGGCGGCGTGGCCTACCTGGGCCTGGCCGGCGAGGTGATCCGCCGCCAGGCCGCGCGCATGCAGCCGCCGCCGGTGCGGCAACCCCATCCCATGGAGGCGGTCTGATGGCGACAGCCAAGAAGCGCGGCCTCGGCCGCGGGCTTGAAGCGCTGCTGGGGCCCAAGGGTGCCGCCGGCGCCGCGGCCCCGGTGCTGGAGCCGGAGGCGCCGCAGCCGGGCGACGTGCTGCGCACCCTGCCGGTGGGCCAGCTGCAACCGGGCAAGTACCAGCCACGCCGCGACATGGATCCGGCCAAGCTGGACGAGCTGTCGGCCTCGATCCAGGCCCAGGGCGTGATCCAGCCGATCGTGGTGCGCGAGATCGGCACCGACCGCTACGAGATCGTGGCCGGCGAACGCCGCTGGCGCGCCTCGCAGCTGGCCGGCCTGGCCGAGGTGCCGGTGGTCCTGCGCGAGCTGGACGACCGCACGGTCATCGCCATGGCGCTGATCGAGAACATCCAGCGCGAGGACCTCAACCCGCTGGAGGAGGCCCAGGCGCTGCAGCGGCTGATCGACGAGTTCGCCCTCACCCACGCCGAGGCTGCCGCGGCGGTCGGCCGCTCGCGCGCGGCGGTGTCCAACCTGCTGCGCCTGCTGGACCTGCCACCGGCGATCCGCGCCCTGCTCGAGGCCCGGCGCCTGGAGATGGGCCACGCCCGCGCCCTGCTGACACTTTCGCCGGAACTGGCCAGCAAGCTGGCGCACGAGGCCGCCGAGAACGGCTGGTCGGTGCGCGAGGTCGAGCACCGCGCCCAGCAGTTCGCCGCCGGCAAGGTTCCGCAAGGGGCCAATGCCGCGCCCCGGGCCAAGTCCGCACGCGCCCAGCCGCCGGACATCGCGACCCTGGAAACCGAGCTGTCCGAGACGCTGGGGGCCAAGGTCGCCATCGCCCACGGCCGCAGCGGCAAGGGCAGGCTGGTGATCCACTACACCGACCTGGACACCCTGGACGGGGTGCTGGAACGACTGCGCGGCCAGCGCGACTGAGCGTGGCGTCGCACCGGACCGGTTCCGGCGCGACGTGCCGCCTGCGACACTCCCCCAAGCCGACACGGGCCAACTCCCCATGAGCGTCCTCGTCACCGGTGCCGCCGGCTTCATCGGCGCCTACACCTGCAGGGCCCTGGCCGAACGCGGCACCGCCGTGGTCGGGCGGGACGGCTACGACGACTACGACCCGGCGCTCAGGCATGACCGGGTGGCCGCGCTGTGCCCGGCCCGCGTCCACGCATGTCGCTCCCTCCCGAAGGCACCATGACCGATCCGCAGATCTCCGTCGTAATCCCGGTGTTCAACGAGCGCGACAACATCGCCCCGCTGGTGGGCGAGGTCATCGCCGCACTGCGCGGGCGCCTGCCGTTCGAGATCATCTACGTGGACGACCACTCCACCGACGATTCGCTGGCCGTGCTGCAGGCGCTCAAGGCCGACGTGCCGGAACTGCGGGTGCTGCACCACGTGGCCCAGAGCGGGCAGAGCACGGCGGTGCGCAGCGGGGTCAAGGCTGCGCGCGCGACGTGGGTCGCCACCCTGGACGGCGACGGCCAGAACGACCCGGCCGACATCCCCAGGCTGATCGCCGCCCGCGAGGCCGCCGGCCCGGAAGTCAAGCTGTTCGCCGGCTGGCGGGTGGACCGCAAGGATTCCGGCTCCAAGCGCTGGGCCAGCCGCTGGGCCAACCGCATCCGCGCGCGCATGCTCGCCGACGACACCCCGGACACCGGCTGCGGCATCAAGCTGTTCGAGCGCGAGGTGTTCCTGGACCTGCCCTATTTCGACCACATGCACCGCTACCTGCCGGCGCTGGTGCAGCGGGCCGGCTGGCGGACCGAGAGCGTGCCGGTGGCCCATCGCGCGCGGACATCCGGCGTGTCCAAGTACAACAACCTGGGCCGGGCGCTGGTGGGAATCCGCGACCTGCGCGGCGTGGCCTGGCTGATCGCCCGCAGCCGCCGAACCCGGGTGGAGGAATACTGAGATGCTCGACCAGCAACTCGAATGGCTGGCCTGGAGCGGCCTGCACGTCACCGGCTGGAAGCTGATCGGCTATACCGGCGCGCTGATGTTCGGCGGGCGCTGGGTGGTCCAGTTCGTGGCTTCGCGCCGTGCGGGCAAGCCGGTGATCCCGCGCGTGTTCTGGTACATGAGCGTGCTCGGCAGCCTGATGACGCTGAGCTACTTCCTGTTCTCGGCCAAGCAGGACTCGGTGGGGGTGCTGCAGAACCTGTTCCCGGCCTTCACCGCCGCCTACAGCCTGTACCTGGACATCCGCCACCGCGGCTGGCGCGGCGACAAGGCGCCGCTGTAGCCCGCCCCGGCCGGCCCCGGCGCCCGAACCCGGTTGCAATCAGTGACTTGGGCGAGCATAATGCGCGGCTCACTGCGTCCGGCTGTTGCCGGATCCGGCCCGGAACGCGATCCGGCGCCGCTTCGTGCAGTGGAATCCTACCCGCATCGCGTCCGGCCGGCCTTCAGGGCCGTCCGGCGGGGCCGCCGTCTCCCGGGCTATGGGCGACACCAGACCTTTCGAGGTGCGTATGTCCCGCGTTTGCCAAGTTACCGGCAAGGGCGTGCAGACCGGCAACAACGTCTCGCACGCAAACAACAAGACCCGTCGCCGTTTCCTCCCCAACCTGCACGAGCGCCGCTTCTGGGTGGCCTCCGAGAATCGTTGGGTGAAGCTGCGTGTTTCCGCCGCCGCCCTGCGCACCATCGACAAGAATGGCATCGACTCGGTCCTGGCCGAGCTGCGTGCCCGCGGCGAGAAGATCTGAGGAGTAACCGACCATGGCTTCCAAGCGTGACAAGATCCGCCTGATCTCCTCGGCCGGCACCGGCCACTTCTACACCACCGACAAGAACAAGAAGAACACGCCCGGCAAGATGGAGATCAAGAAGTACGATCCCGTCGTGCGCAAGCATGTCCCGTACAAGGAAGGCAAGATCAAGTAATTGGTCGGCGCCCGCCTGTTCTGGAAGAAGCCCGCCTCCTGGCGGGCTTTTTCTTTGCCCTCGCGGTGGCGGCCGGGCCCGGCGGCGGCCGCACTTTGCGCGGTGGCCGCCGGCCCCCAGAATCCGAAGCCGGCCCACCGTGCAAGGCACCCCCGATGAGCGAGTGGCAACCCGGGACCATCCTGCTGGCGGTGGACTGGCTGGCACGCCTGGCCGCGCTGTGGTGGATCCCCAGCCGGTCGGCCCCGGCGGCGGCGCGCAGCTGGCTGCTGCTGGTGTTCTTCGTGCCGCTGCTCGGGCTGCCGCTGTACCTGCTGGTGGGGCAGCCCTGGCTGTCGGCGCAACGGCGGCGGCGCCAGGGCCAGGCCTCGGAAACCATCCGCGCCGGCCAGCTGCCGCAGCGCGCGCTGCGCTGGGAGCCGCCGGCCACCGGTCCTGCCGCCGAGGCCGCACCGCTGGTGGAGAAGCTGGGCGACTTCATGCCGGTGCGCGGCAACGCGGTGGAGCTGCTGGACGACTACGACGCCTCGATCGCCGCCCTGATCGCCGACATCGATGCGGCACGCGTGCGCGTGCACCTGCTGTATTACCTGATGTTCGACGATGCGGTGGGCCAGGCGGTGGCCGACGCACTGGTCCGCGCCGCGGCGCGCGGCGTGCGCTGCCGCCTGCTGCTGGACGCCGTCGGCGCCAAGCGCGGCTACCGCAGGTTCGCCGCCACGCTGCGCTCGGCCGGGGTGGAGGTGCACCGGATGATGCCTGGCGGCCTGCGCTGGCGGCGCAGCAGCCGCATGGACCTGCGCAACCACCGCAAGATCGCCGTCATCGACGACCACGTCGGCCACGTCGGCTCGCAGAACCTCTCCGGCAGCGTGTTCGTCCGCGGGCATCCCAACCGCGAACTGGTGGCGCGAACGCGTGGCCCGATCGTCTCCCACCTGGAGGCGGTGTTCGCCGGCGACTGGTACCTGGAAACCGGTCAGCGGCTGGACGTCTCGCCGGTGCGGCCGGTGCATCCGGACGACGTGGCCGCGCAGCTGCTGCCCAGCGGCCCGGCCTACCCGCTGGGCAATGCCGGCGACGTGGTCACCTCGCTGGTGCACCTGGCCCAGCACCGCCTGGTGCTGACCACCCCCTACTTCGTGCCCGACGACGCCACCCTGAGCGCGCTGCGCATCGCCGCCCTGTCCGGCGTGGACGTGCAGCTGGTGTTGTCGGCCACCAACAACAAGCCGGTCGTGCGCCTGGCGCAGCAGTCCTACTACGAGGAGCTGCTGCAGGCCGGGGTGCGCATCGCCCTGTACCAGCCGCATTTCCTGCACGCCAAGCACCTGAGCGTGGATGATTCGGTGGCACTGGTCAGCTCCATCAACCTGGACATCCGGTCGTTCGCACTCAACGCCGAGATCGGCCTGCTGTGCTACGACCGCGACGTGGTCGCGCGGATGCACCGGATCGAGGCCGACTACCTGGCCCACGCGCAGGAGCTGACGCTGGAACAGTGGCGGCGGAGGCCGGCGTGGCAGCGCAGCCTGGAAGGCCTTGCGCGGCTGGCCGATTCGTTCATGTAGGCGGGACGGAAGCGGCCAGCCGGTAGAATCGGCCCATGTATCCGCGCTTCGATATCGCCATCGTCGGGGGTGGCGCTGCCGGCACCCTGGCGGCGATCCAGCTGCTGCGACAGGCCACCGGTCCGCTGCGGATCGCGATGTTCGAGCCGGCACCACAGCCGGGCCGGGGCGTGGCCTACGCCACCACCCGCGCCGAGCACCTGCTCAACGTACCGGCGGCGCGGATGAGCGCGCTGCCCGACCGGCCGGACGATTTCCTGCAGTGGTATGCCGCCCAGCCGGAGCAGGCCGCGCACGCGCCGGGCTCGCTCGCCGCCCGGTTCGCCGCCAGGCGCGACTACGCACGCTACCTGGCGGCGCGCCTGCAGCAGGCGCGCGACGCCAGTCCCGCCTCGCTTGCGGTGCTGCCCTGGCAGATCACCGCACTGGATCGGGACACCGCCGGCGGCCATTGGCGGCTGCACGCACAGGACGGCGCCGCGGGCGCCGCACGCGTGCTGCTGGCGGTGGGCAACGCGCCACGGCCGCTGCCGGTCCGCGGCGCGGGCGCCCTGCCCCGGCCCGCGCGCATCGACGCCTGGGATTACCAGGCGGTGGCCGCGATCGACCCGGCCGCGCGCGTGTGCATCGCCGGCACCGGCCTGAGCATGGTCGACGTGCTGCTGACCCTCGCCGGCAACGGCCACCGTGGGCCGGTGCACCTGCTGTCACGCCATGGCTTGTTGCCGCTGGCGCATGCCGAAGGCCACGCGCTGGACGACGCCTTCGCGGTGGAGCCGCTGCACGCGCTGGGGCCGCGCCAGCGGCTGGCGCAGGTGCGCCGGGCCGTGCGCGACGCGGCCATGCGCGGCCTGCCCTGGCAAGCGGTGATGGAGCGCCTGCGTCCGCATGGCCAGGCGCTGTGGCGATCGCTGACGCCGGCCGGGCAGCGCCGCTTCCTGCGCCATGGGGCCCGCTACTGGGACATCCACCGCCACCGTATCGCCCCGGAGGCCGGCGCGCTGCTGCAGGCCTGGCTGGCCGCAGGACGCCTGCAGGTGCATCGCGCGCGGCTGGAACTGGCCGTGGCCGGCCAGCGCTGCGTGCAGCTGACCGCGCGCGCGGGCGGCGGACGGCGCCTGGTGTTCGAGGTTGACCACGTGGTCAACGCCACCGGCCTGGAGCTGCGCGTCCAGGCGATGGGCAACCCGCTGCTGGAGCAGCTGCTGGGCGAGGGCCACGCACGGCCGGGGGCGCACGGCATCGGCCTGGACAGCGATGCCGACGGCCGCCTGCTGGACGCCGCAGGCCACGCCCGCGACGACCTGCGCGTGATGGGCAGCCTGCGTATCGGCGAGGCCTGGGAAACCATTGCCGTGCCCGAACTGCGGCTGCAGGCGGCCGCGGTGGCCGCCGCGTGGACAGGCGCTCCCGGTTACGGCGCTGCCTCCCGCTGACGCGCTCCCGGCGTCGACTCAGCCGGCGGCCGGCTGCAGCGCGATCTGCGACAGCCGCAGCTGCTGTTCCGGCGCCAGTTCGACCGGCACCACCACCACGTCGGCCTCGTCGCGGGGCGGCTCGAGGGTGGCGAACTGGCTGTCCAGCAGCGAGACCGGCATGTAATGCCCGCTGCGCTGGCGCATGCGCTGCCCGATCAGCGCGGCCTCGCCCTGCAGGAACAGGAAGCGCAGCGGCAGACCGGTGGCGCGCAGCATGTCGCGGTGGCGACGTCGCAGGCCGGAAAAAGCCAGGGTGACGCGTTCGCCGGCCGCCACGCGCCGCTGCAGGTCGGCCGCGATGCGTTCCACCCACGGCACCCGCATCGCGTCGGTCAGCGGCTGGCCGGACGCCATGTGGGCACGCGCCTGCTCGCTGTGGAAGTCGTCCGCGTCCAGGAACGTGGCGTTCCAGGCCCGTGCCAGGGCGTGCGCCAGCGTGGTCTTGCCGCTGCCGGAAACGCCCATCACCACTGCCACGCGCACTTGGCCGCTCATGTGGCCGCGTCCGCCAGCGGCAACTCCACCCGTACCCGGTAGGTGCGGCCGGCCTCCACCGGCTGCAGCAGGCCGCCTTGCAGCGGCGCGCCGTCCACGCTCACGCGTGAAGCGTCCACGCCGGCGACCCGTTCGACCTCCAGCTCGATCTGCGCGCCGCGGAAGCGCCGCCACGCGCGCGCGGCCGGCCAGTGCGAGGGCAGCTGCGGGGCGATGCGCAGGGCTGGACCTTCCCCGCGCAGGCCGAACAGCTCCTCGATCAGGCAGCGGTACAGCCAGGCGGCGGTGCCGGTGTTGAACAGCTGGCTGGAGCGCCCGGCGGTACGCGGATGCAGGCGCCAGGCGCCGCGGTAGTAGTTGGGCACGAACACCGGCAGCTGGCCGCGCTGCAGGCAATCGGCCGGGTCCGGCGCCGGCAGCATCGCGCGCAGCACCTGCCAGGCCCGGTCGGCCTCGCCGGTGCGGAACAGCGCATGCAGGTAGAACGCGGCGGCGTGGTTGTAGACCGCCCCGTTCTCGGCCGAGCCGGGGAACTTCTGGGTCAGCCGGCCCACGTCCTCGCGCATCCCGGTGTAGGGCGGATCGAGCATGGCCGCGCCGTAGGGCGACAGCAGGTGCGCGTCCACCGCCGCCAGCAGGCGCTGGCGCTGCTGCGCGTCCGGTGCGCCGCTGAGCATCGCCCAGCTTTGGGGGTTGAGGTAGATGCGGCCTTCGGTATCGGCGCGCACGCCGAAGACCACGTCGTCGTCGGTGATGCCGCGGCCGTACCAGTCGCCGTCCCACAGGTGGGTGTTGACCGCGGCATTGAATGCATCGGCACCTTCGAGGAAGGCGGCGTGCGCGCGACCGTGGCGGGCGCTGATGCCGGCCCACAGCCGCAGGGCATGTGCGGTGGCCAGCGACAGCCAGCCCGACACGCCGCGGCCCTTCCAGCCGACCATGTTCATCGGGTCGCACCAGTCGCCCTGGGCGATGTAGCTCAATCCGCGCGCATCGCGCTGCGCCAGCAGCCAGTGCATGGCGCGGTCCACGCGTTCGGCCACCGTGGCCGCGGCCCCGTCGCTGCCGGCGACCAGCTCGTCCAGCAGCGCGTCGTCGCCGGTTTCATCCAGGTATGCCTGCAGGCACACCGGCAGCCACACGCAGTGGTCGGTGTGCGGGACCTGGTTGATGTACTTCAGCTCCGCGCCTTCGACCAGAAGGATGCCGTCGGGCATCGCGCCATCGGCTGCCTGCTGCGACAGCGCGTGCAGGAACGAGGCGCGAGCGGTGGCCGGCCGCAGGTAGGCCATGCCCATGTGGTCCTGCAGGAAGTTGCGGGTCTGCGGATCGGTGGTCAGGCGGTTGGAGTCGCCGTGGTAATAGACCTGCCGGGGAAGCCAGCGGTTGGTGAAGTGGTCCAGCCAGGCATCGGGCGAATCGATGCGCAGGCAGCCGCTTCCCTCCTCAAGGTAACGCGCGGTGGCAGCCTCGGCGGCGGCGAAACCCTCCGCCGAAAGGTGGCGCTGGCGCAGGGCCAGGGCCTCGCCCGCATCCCGGGCCGGCGCGAACAGGAAGCGCAGCTCTTCCTCCTGGCCCGGCTCCAGCGCCAGCCGGTACTGCAGCGCGGTGGTGGGCGTCTCGTACAGCGCGTCGCCGCCGGCCAGCTGCTCGCGCCGGACCACGGCGTCCGGCGAATGCAGCCCGCCCTGGCCTTCGAACGCGGACTGGTTCGCCTCCCAGGCGTCGGGTGCGCGCTCGTGCAGCAGCACGGTCATGTCCTTGAACTCGCGCTGGCGGAACCAGTCGGCGACCTTCTGGTACGGGGTGACGCTGGTGCAGGCGATGCCGCCCAGGTCGTGGCGGTAGCTGCCGGCCTGGTTCATCCAGGACATGTAGCCGACCGGGAAGTACGGGTACACGCTGACCTTGCGCGCGCGCCCGGACACGTTGCGCACGCGGATGCTCCACAGCTCGGCCACGTCCTCGGCCGCCAGGCGCACGCCCATCACCAGCTCGATGCCGTCGCACTGCACGGTCCAGGCCACGTCGCCGGCACCGATGGACAGGGCGAAGGCATCGGGCGTGCGGTTGACCGGTGCGTGCGGCGCGGAGAACAGGCCGCCGCCCTCCTCGTCGCGCACGTAGCAGAACCGCCCGGGATGGTGGGCGTAATGCGGCTGCTCCGGCTGCATGAAGGTCTTCGCCTCCAGGGTCGGCGCATGGGCGTACTTGGCCGGCTCCGGCTGCATGAACTGCGCCGTCGCATAGCCGCGGCAGTTGAGCTGCAGCAGCATCCGCCGGTTCCACAGGAAGGTGGAGGCCGCGGGCATCGCGGTGGGACTTTCCAGCACGAACCGCCGCCCCTGGTCCTCGAACCGACCCACGCCGGGTACCGCATCCCTGTCGACCATCGTGCTCATGCCTGCGCCTCCCGACGCGATGCCAGTTCGGATTGGATTTGCGCCAGAGACGCGTCGGTGAGCGGGTAGGCGCGCATCACCCAGCCGGCCAGCAGCGCGACCACGCCGGGGATCACCGTCAGCAGCAGCAGGATGCCCAGCTGCGAGGCGTCGGACTGCGCCTGGTTGGCGACATAGCCCATGCCCGCGAGCATCCAGGCGATGGTGGCCGAGGCCAGCGCGCCGCCGAGCTTCTGCGAGAAGGTGGCGGCGGCGAAAGTCATGGCGGTGGCGCGGCGTCCGGTCTTCCACTCGGTGTAGTCGGCGCAATCGGCGTACATCGAGAACGCCAGCGGCGACTTGGGCCCGAGCAGCAGGCCCACCAGGGTGTTGAGCGCGAGCATCACCCAGATCTGCTCGCGCGGGACGAAATACATCGCGCAGGAAATCACGCCCACGCCGACCATCAGCCACATCATCGCCGCGCGCTTGTCGATGAAGCGGGTCAGCACGGGAGTCAGCGCGGCGCCGACGGCCAGCGCCACCGAGTAGCAAGTCAGGAACAGCCAGGTCAGGTCCGGGCGGTCGACGTAGTACTTGAGGTAGTAAACCAGCGAGCCGCTGCGCATGACGATGGTGACCATGATCACCAGCGCCAGCACGAACAGCACCAGCCAGGGCCGGTTATGCAGCAGGTCGGCGATGTCCTGGCGCACCGCGCTGCGCTGCTGCGGCGGTGGCTGGATGCGCTCGCGGGTGCTGGCGAACACGACCAGGAAGGCGAGGCTGGCGACCAGGCCGTACAGGCCCAGGGTCAGCTGCCAGCCGAGCTGTTCGTCACCGCCGCCGGTCCAGTCCACCAGCTTCAGGGTCAGCGCATTGACCACCGTGGTGCCGGCGAAGGCGGCGATGAACCGGAAGCTCACCAGGGTGGTGCGCTGCTGGCTGTCGGCGGTCATGACTCCGCTGAGGGCCGAGTACGGCATGCTCAGCACGGTGTAGGCCAGCATCATCAGGCTGAAGGTGACGTAAGCCCAGACCAGTTTCCCGCCGTCGCTGAAATCCGGCACGGTCCAGGTCAGCACGCCGGTGAAGGCCAGCGGCAAGGCACCGAACAGCAGGTACGGACGGAACCGGCCCCAGCGGGTGCGGGTGCGGTCGGCCATCGCGCCCATCAGCGGGTCGGTCACCGCGTCGAGGATCTTGGTGACCAGCATCATCGTTCCCACCGCCGCGGCCGCCAGGCCCATGACGTCGGTGTAGAACAGCAGCAGGAAGGCGGAGATGTTCGCCCAGTAGAGGTTGAAGCCGAAATCGCCAAAGCCGTAGCCGGCCTTCTCCCGCAAGGACAGGCGGACGGACGGCGCGGCCGCGGGCGCCCCGGTGGCGCCGGCCGTGTTGTGGTCGTGCTGCATTCCCACTCCCTATGCAGGGGCCCCGTTGCGGGCCCGGTGACACGTCTGACAGCGTTGTCAGATTGCGCGTATACGAGGTCCGAGGCAAGCGCCCCACCATGCGCCGCAGTACACTCGCGGACCGGGCAAGGGGGGAGATCGGCCAGGTGTCGAGCTGGATCCTGCTGCTGGTGTCGGTGGGCTACGCGGCGCTGCTGTTCACGGTGGCGTGGTGGGGCGACCGCAGGCCGCTGTACCCCAACCGCCCCTGGCTGCGGCCGGTCGTGTACAGCCTGGCCCTGGCCGTCTACTGCTCCTCCTGGACCTTCTACGGCGCCGTCGGCAGTGCGGTGCGCAATGGCATCGGCTACCTGCCCATCTACCTGGGCCCGATCCTGCTGATGCTGTTCGGCTGGCGGATCATCGAGCGGCTGGCGCTGATCGCGCGCAGCCAGAACGTGGTGTCCATCGCCGACTTCATGTCCGCCCGCTATGGCCGCTCGCGGCGGCTGGCGGCGCTGGTGGCGGTGATCGCGCTGGTCGGCATCATTCCCTACGTCGCGCTGCAGTACAAAGCAGTGGCCATGAGCCTGGCGGTGCTGTCCGGCCAGCATGTCGAACAGGCGGCCGTGCTGGCCGACCCCGCGCTGTACGTGGCCCTGCTGATGGCGCTGTTCGCGGCCCTGTTCGGCACCCGTCAGGTGGATGCCACCGAGCACCACCACGGCATGATGCTGGCCATCTCGCTCGAATCGCTGGTCAAGCTGGTGGCGATGATCGCGGTCGGCGTGTTCGCGTGGCTGTGGCTGCGCGGCCACGACCTGCGGGTTGCCGATTCGGCCCGCGAGCTGTTCGCGCAGGCCCCGCCGATGGGCTTCGTGGCCCAGACCCTGCTGAGTTTCCTGGCCATCGTGTGCCTGCCACGCCAGTTCCAGGTGGCGGTGGTCGAATGCGGCGACGTCGGCGACATCCGCCGCTCGCGGTGGATGTTCGGCGGCTACCTGCTGCTGGTGACGCTGATGGTGGTGCCGATCGCCGGCGCCGGCGTGGCCCTGTTCGGCAGCAACCCGGCCGTGGCCAGCGACACCTTCGTGCTGGCCCTGCCGCTGTCGGAGGGCAACAACGCGCTGGCCCTGGCGGCCTACGTGGGCGGCTTCTCCGCCGCCACCGGCATGGTGATCGTGGCCAGCATCGCGCTGGCGACGATGGTATCCAACGACCTGGTGATGCCACTGCTGCTGCGCCGCGGCTGGGGCGAGCGCCACGCCGCCGCGGACGTGGCCTCGCTGGTGTTGTGGGTGCGGCGTGCGGCGATCCTGCTGCTGTCGCTGTGCGCGTACGGCTATTACCGCTGGATCGGCGGCGACACCGCGTTGGCCGCCTATGGCGTGATGGCCTTCGTGGCGGTGGCGCAGTTCGCGCCGGGCCTGATCGGCGGCCTGTACTGGCGCGGCGCCAGCCGCCGCGGCGTGGAGATCGGCCTGGTGGTGGGCTTTGCCACCTGGATCTACACCCTGCTGCTGCCGGCACTGACCCGCTCGGGCCTGTTCGGCGCCGGCTGGCTGGCCGACGGGCCGCTCGACCTGTACTGGCTGCGCCCGGAGCAGCTGTTCGGGCTCAGCGGCTGGGATCCGGTCACCCACGGCGCGTTCTGGTCGCTGCTGCTCAACGCCGGGGTGATGATGGTGGTGTCCGCCCGCTGGCGCCCCAGCGTGGACGAACGCCTGCGGATCGCCCCGTTCCTGGACCCGTACGCGGAGCGGCAGACGCTCTCGCGCGGCGAGCTGTCGGGCAATGTCAGCGTCGGCGACCTGCTGGCGCTGGCCAAGCGCATCGTCGGCGAACGCCATGCGCGGCGGGCGTTCGCCGAACAGGGCGCTGAACTGGGCGGTGGCCTGCACTCGGCCGCGGCCGCCGACCGCGCCTGGATCCAGTTCACCGAACGGTTGTTGGCCGCCTCCATCGGCGCGGCCTCCGCGCGCCTGGTGCTGACCTCGGTGCTGCGCGGCTCGGGCATGCACCTGGACGAGGTCATGTCGCTGCTGGACGAGGCCGGCCAGGAGCTGCGCTTCAACCGCGAGATCCTTTCCACCACCCTGGAGAACATCAGCGCCGGGGTCAGCGTGGTCGACCCGGACATGCGCCTGGTCGCGTGGAACCGCCGCTACCAGCAGATGTTCGGTTACCCGGCCGGCATGCTCTACGTCGGCCGGCCGGTGGCCGACCTGATCCGCTACAACGCCGAGCGCGGCGAGCTGGGCGACGGCGACGTCGACCTGCACGTGAGCAAGCGGATCGAGCACATGCGCGCCGGCACCCCGCACGTGTTCGAGCGGGTGCGCGCCGACGGCACCGTGTTCGAGATGCGCGGCCAGGCGCTGCCCGGCGGTGGCTATGTCACCAGTTACAACGACATCACCGCCTACAAGCACGCCGAGCAGGCGCTTCGCGAGGCCAACGAGACGCTCGAGCAGCGCGTGGCCGCGCGCACCCGCGAGGCGGAGGAGGCGCAGCAGTCGCGCACGCGCTTCCTGGCCGCGATCAGCCACGACGTGCTGCAGCCGCTCAACGCCGCGCGCCTGTTCGCGTCGGCGCTGCGCGACGGCAGCCAGGACGACGTCGAGCAGCGCCACCTGGCCGAGCGGGTCGATGCCTCGCTGCGCGCGGCCGAGGAGCTGCTGGACGGCCTGCTGGACGTGTCACGGCTCGATACCGGCGCGCTGCAGGCGGAGATATCCGCCTTCGATGCCGGCGAGCTGCTGCGCGAGCTGGCCGCCCAGTACGCGCCGGTCGCCGCCGGCCGCGGCCTGGACCTGCGCGTGCACGCGCGCAGCTGCCCGGTGCGCAGTGACCGCCGCCTGCTGCGGCGCGTACTGCAGAACTTCCTTGCCAACGCGCTGCGCTACACCCGCCAGGGCCGGATCGTGCTGGGCATGAGGGTGCGCGGCCAGGCGGTGGAGCTGAAGGTGTGGGACACCGGCCCGGGGATCCCGGCGCAGCACATGCGCCAGATCTACGAGGAGTTCCAGCGCTACCAGCAGCCGTTCGACTGGGGCGAGCGTGGGCTCGGCCTGGGCCTGTCGATCTGCCAGCGCATCTCGCGCCTGCTGGACCACGGCCTGGACGCACGCAGCCGGGTTGGCCGCGGCAGCATGTTCTCGATCACCGTGCCGCGCGCGGCGCATGCCACGCCGTTGCCTGCACCGGTGGTGGTGCTGCCGGGCGACAACTCGCTGGCCGGCCTGCGCGTGCTGTGCCTGGACAACGACCGCGAGATCCTCGACGGCATGCGCATGCTGCTGGGCCGCTGGCAGGCGGTCGCCATTCCGGCGGCAACGGTCGACGAGGCGCTCGAGCGCATGGCCGACAGCGCGCCGCAGGCAATGCTCGTGGACTACCACCTGCACGACCGGCTCGACGGCCTGGATGCGCTGGACGCGCTGCGCGCCGCCGGTGGCCGCATTCCCGGCGCGCTGCTGACCGCCGATGGCCGCGACGAGCTCAAGCGCCAGGCACGGCTGCGCGGCTACCGCCTGCTGACCAAGCCGGTGAAGCCCGCATCGCTGCGCGCGTGGCTGGCCGCGCAGGTGCCCGCGCCGGCGCGCAGCGACGCCTGAACGCGACCATGGTTGCCCGCGGTTGCGCGACTGGCTTACCGTGGCCGCACCCGAACACGCTCCCGCCATGACCGGCCTGCCCTTCCGCCTCCTTGCCTGCCTGCTGCTGCTGTCCGTGATGGCCGGTGGCCTGGTCGCGCGCGCCGCGGCCGGGCCGGCGGCACCCATGGCGCTTGCCGCACACCCGGCGCAGGCATCCGCGCCGGACTGCCACGAGAAGGGCGCGGCGGGCGAACACGCCGCGCCGGCGGCCGATCCGGCCCCGACGCACGAGTGCTGCAGCGCGGTGGATCCCGGCAACGGCCACGACTGTGGCGCGGGGTGTGCCTGCCCCCCTGCCGCGGCGGCCATGGTCGCGGTACCGCCACGCGATTTCGCGGTTGCGCCGCAGCCGGTGCGTCCGCCCGGGCCCGCACGCGGCGACCCCGGGCGCGCCACCGCACCCGGCCACCGCCCGCCGATCGCCTGATCCGGTTTTGCCGATGCTGCGCAGTGGCCACCGCCGCTGCCCGTTTCCCGTGCGTGCGCGCCCGCCGCGCGCGCCATTTGCCGGACTTCCCCATGCGTTCCTTCCGAGATCCTCCCGCCGCCTCACCGGCGTCGGCGTCACGCCGCCGCTTCGTCCAGGGACTGGCCCTGGCCGGTGCGGCCGGCTCCGGGCTGCTGCGCGCGCCCGCCCTGGCCATGACCCCCGCGGTGCTCCACGGCCGCGATTTCGACCTGTCCATCGGCGCGACACTGCTCGACATCACCGGCCGTCCGCGTCCCGCGGTGGCGGTCAACGGCAGCATCCCTGCTCCACTGCTGCGCTGGCGACAGGGTGACACCGTCAGCGTGCGCGTCAGCAACCGCCTGCCCGACGCGCCCAGCTCGATCCACTGGCACGGCATCCTGCTGCCGGCCAACATGGATGGCGTACCGGGCATGAGCTTCGACGGGATCGCCCCGGGCGAGAGCTGGCTGTACCGCTTCACCCTCAGGCAGTCCGGCACCTACTGGTACCACAGCCACTCGCTGTTCCAGGAACAGGCCGGGCTCTACGGGCCGATCATCGTCGACCCGTTGCAGCCGCCGCCCTACCGGTACGACCGCGAGCACGTGCTGCTGCTGTCGGACTGGACCGACCTGGCGCCCGACGCGCTGTTCCGCCGGCTGAAGAAGGCGCCGTCGTACGACAACCTCTACAAGCGCACCGCCGGCGACTTCGTGCGTGATGCGCGCCAGCACGGCGTGCGCGCCACGCTCGCCGACCGCGGCATGTGGGGGCGCATGCGGATGACGCCGACCGACCTGTCCGACGTCAACGGCAACACCTACACCTACCTGCTCAACGGGCAGCCACCGGCCGCCAACTGGACCGGCACGTTCCGGCCCGGCGAGAAGGTGCTGCTGCGCCTGATCAACGCCGGGGCGATGACCTATTTCGACGTGCGCATCCCGGGACTGAAGATGACCGTCGTCGCCGCTGACGGCCAGTACGTGCACCCGGTGACCGTGGACGAGCTGCGCATCGCCGCGGCCGAGACCTACGACGTGATCGTCGAGCCGTCCGGGCAGGACGCCTACACGATCTTCGCCCAGGACATGGGGCGCACCGGTTTTGCCCGCGGCACCCTGGCGGTGCGCCATGGGCTGGCCGCGCCGGTCCCGCCGGTCGATCCGCGGCCGCTGCTGACGATGGCGGACATGGGCCATGGCGACCACACCGGCCATGCCGTACACGGCGGGGCGCACGACGCGCCCGCACCGGTGCAAGGGGGCCACGACGCGCACGGCGGCCACGCCGCGCAGACCGTCCACCGGACCCAGGCCCCCCAGGCAGGCCACGCTGCGCATGGCGTCCATGACGGCCATGCCGTGGCTGCGCCGCCGGCTCCGGTGGTGCACCCGCGCAGCGAGGCGGGAAACCCGCTGGTGGACATGCAGTCCTCGCCTACGGGCCCGCGCTTGGACGACCCCGGCATCGGCCTGCGCGACAACGGTCGCCGGGTGCTGGCCTACGCCGACCTGCGCAGCCTGTTCGACGACCCGGATGGCCGCGAGCCCGGCCGCGAGGTGGAGCTGCACCTCACCGGGCACATGGAGAAGTTCGCGTGGTCGTTCGACGGGATCCCGTTCGCGTCGGCCGAGCCGCTGCGGTTGAACTACGGCGAGCGCATGCGCATCGTGCTGGTCAACGACACGATGATGCAGCACCCGATCCACCTGCATGGGCTGTGGAGCGACCTGGAGGATGCCCAGCGCAGCTTCCAGGTCCGCAAGCACACCGTGGACATGCCGCCGGGTACGCGACGCAGCTACCGCGTGCGCGCCGACGCGCTGGGCCGCTGGGCCTACCACTGCCACCTGCTCTACCACATGGAGGCGGGCATGATGCGCGAGGTGCGCGTGGAGGAAGCCGCATGAGCCGCCACCCGATGCCGGTCCTGCTGCTCGCGCTGCTGCCGGCCGCGCTCCCGGCTGCGCCACAGGATCCGGATCATGGCGGCGCGCACGCCCACCATGCGCCCGCCATGGCCCAGTCCACGCCCGGCGCAGACGGCCGGCACGCGACACAGGCGCCGGCCACGGAGCCAGGCGCCGCAGATCCGGCCCATGCCCATCACCACCATGCGCAGGAAAGCCCGCCGATGGCGCATGCCCATGGCATGGCGGACGGCGCGTCCTGTCATTCCGGCCATCCGGACGCCCCCGCCGCGGCGGACGACCACGGCCACCGGGCGCTGTCCCACGCCGCGCACGGCCATGGGCCAGCACGGGAAGCCGCCACCGGCCACGATCCCCATGCCAGCCACGGCGTCCCCGCTCCGTCGGTTCCCACCGGTGGCGCCGGGCACGCCGCCGCTGGTCACGCCGCCGCGGCGCACGATACGCGACCCTCCCCAAGCCACGGCCACGCCCGCCCGCACAACCCCGCAACGCACGCGCCCGGCCACCACGCGCACCCGACGCAGGCGCTGCCGCGCGAGCCGATCCCGGTACCGACCGACACCGACCGGGCAGCGGCATTCCCGCCGCTGCGCCACGGCCATGTCCATGGCGGCGGCATCCACAGCCTGGTACGGGTCGACCGGCTGGAAGCCTGGGATGCCGCGCCCGGCGCCGGCCAGGCCTGGGAGCTCCAGGGCTGGGTGGGTGGCGATGTCCAGCGGCTGTGGCTGCGCAGCGAGGGCGAGCGCCAGGCCGGCCACCTAGCGTCGGCCGACCTCGAGCTGCTCTACGGTCGCGGCACCGGCGCGTGGTGGGATGTGGTCGCCGGCGTGCGCCAGGATTTCGGCCCCGGCGACAACCGCCGCTGGGCGGCGATCGGCGTGCAGGGCATGGCGCCCTACAAGCTGGAGGTCGCCGCCACCGCCTACTTCGGCAGGGGCGGCCAGAGTGCGTTGCGCACCGAGGTGGAGTACGAACTGCCACTGGGCGCAGGCCTGGTGCTCGAGCCGCAGGTGGAGCTGGAGTTCCATGGCCGCGACGACCCTCGCCATGCCACCGGCGCGGGGCTGTCGTCGGCCGAGGGCGGACTGCGCCTGCGGTGGGTCGTGACGCCCCGCGTGGCGCCCTACCTCGGCCTGGTCCACGAGCGCAGCTTCGGCGACACCCGGCGCTATCGCCAGGCCGCCGATGGCCACGGGCGCGACACCCACTGGGTGGCGGGCCTGCGCTGGTGGTTCTGAGCGGGTGGTTCCGGACTGGAAGGGGGCGCCCCGGCGCCCCGGCTCAGCGATGCGGCCCGGCGCGGCGCAATGCGTCCAGCTGCGTGAACAGCTCGACCGTGGCCTGGTAGGCCTGGTCGAGCGCGACCAGATGTTCGGGATCGCCGTCGCGGCGATATGCATGCAGGGCGAACCCGACCATGTTGAGCCGGTTGCGCAGCCCATGCAGCAGCAACTCCTCCTCGTCTGGAATGCTCACTCGTACGGCCTCCTGCAATGCATCCCCCGCCGTGGCGCCGGGAAACGCCGGCGCCCTGGCAATCCCTTCGCGCACGCGGGCGCCCATGCTGGGCATCGCGGCGTGACGGCCGCGGCAACCGTCCCGCCGGAACCGGGCGACGCGGTGCCGCCACCGCGCGTCCAGCACGCCGGGCAACCGTGGGATTGGCAGGTTCACGCCCGACCACGGCCCATGTGCGGGTCCGACCAGTGCCACCGCGCCCTCGCGCTCAGGCGTGCTGCCCGGAAGCGTGGGCCGGTGCCGGGGCGAGCGCGGCCGGAAAGAGGGTGGCGCCGCCGCTGCCACGGAACACACGCGGACCGCCCTGGCGGGCCCTGCGTGCGCACGGGCGCGTACGCTCCTCGGCGTGGTCCTCCAGCGCGCGCCATCCCACCACCACCCAATACCCCGCCCCGGCCGGCAGCTCGGGCGACCACCAGCAGCGGCCGTCGAAGGTGCCGGTCATCCAGGTGCTGAAACCGTCGTGTCCGCGGGCATGGATGGCCAGTGGCGCGCGCAGCGGCGGCACGATCTCGACGCTGCGGCAGCAATCGCAGCCGGCGCTGTCGACGAAGGGATCTGGCATGTGCGCGCTCACGACAGTTCCCCGTGGATGCGGCCGCTGTTCCCGGGGACATGCAGGGTGCCGCGCGGCTCGCGGGGCGGCAGGTCGTGCTGCTGCCGGCTGGCCTGGCGGGCGGCGATGCGCTCGGCCAGGGCCGGTGCGAGCCGGCTGGCCAGGGAGTTGAACTTCGACATCGCGCCCACCTGCACGGCGCGCCCGCCGTCGGTGGCGGCTTCCAGGATCGCCGCGGCCACCCGCGCCGGCTCGATCAACGGCGTCGGCAGCTTCGGCTCCTGGGCCATGTAGTTGCGGGCATGCTGCGGGAACGGCGTGTCGGTGGCGGTGGGCTGGACCAGCACGATCGACACCGGGCTGCCGTCGACGCGCTCCTCTTCCACCCGCAGCGCGTCGGTGAATCCCTTCACCGCATGCTTGGAGGCCGAGTACATCCCCTGCAGCGGAACCACCGCGTCGGACACCTCGCTGCCGACGTTCACCAGCACGCCGCCGGTGGCACGCAGGAACGGCAGCGCCGCCAGCGAGCCATTGACCACGCCCCAGAAATTCACGTCGAACAGGCGCCGGCTGTCGGACTCGTCCACTTCCTCCAGGCGCCCGTAGATGGAGACACCGGCGTTGTTGACCCAGGTGTCGATCCCGCCGAACTGCTGGTGGGCCAGCCGCGCCAGCGCGTCGACATCCTCGCGCCGGGATACGTCGCAGCAGGCGGCCAGGGCGTGCCCGCCGGACGCCGCGATCGTGGCGACCGCTTCGTCCAGCACCTCCTGGCTGCGTGCCGCCAGTACCACTCGGGCCCCCGCTTCGGCGGCGGCCAGCGCCGTACACAGGCCGATGCCGCTGGAAGCGCCGGTGATGACGATGACCTGCTGGTCGAGGGACTTGTGCCGTGACATGCGCGTGGCCTGCGGGTTCGGGGCACCCATTGGGCCGGCCACCGCGCCTTCCCGGCGTGAAACGCGCTGCGCGGGCACCCGCTGGCGCTGCAATCGGTGCAGGACCTCAGGTGAAGGGCACCTGGCGGGCCACCATCATGTAGAAGATCGCCAGGAACGAGACCAGCGCCGGGAAGCCCAGCGCCGCCCAGGCGCCGAGCAGGCGGGCGTACTGCACCGGCAGCTCGCGTCCGTGCGCGGCGGCCGCCACGGCCACGTCGCGCAGGCGCATCTGCAGCCACACCACCGGCAGCCAGCAGGCCGCGGCGATCAGGTACAGCACGATCGACCAGTACAGCCACGGGGTATCCAGCGGAATCTGCAGGCCGCGCGCCAGGTACAGCCCGGTCAGCGGCTGGATGATGATGGTCGTTGCGGTGAAGATCCAGTCCGCAGCCACCACCAGCCGCGCCACCGGTGCGATGACCCGGGGATCGCGGGTACGGCTGATGAGCAGCAGGTAGAACGCGGTGCCCACGCCGGTGCCGAACAGGAACGTCGACGACATCACGTGGAGGTACTTAACGGTCACCAGGTCCATGGTCTCGGTCCAGCAGGATCAACGCGATGATCGCCGCGGCGACCGGGATGTTCTTCAGCAACGGCCCGAACGGGTGCAGCCAGAATTCGGGCAGCCAGAGGCTGATCAGCACCGTATAGCCGGCCATGAGCAGCAGTTGCGCCAGGTACACCAGGCGCCGGCGCGGCAGCACCAGCATGGCCAGGCCCAGCGCCGCGTCCAGCAGCGCACCGGACCACAGCGCCAGGTCGGCCACGCCGCCATGCAGGTCCAGCCTCGCCAGCAGTGCCAGGCTGTCCTGCCGCGGGTACCCCCACAACGACACCCACGCCGTACCCAGCCACATCATCGCCAGCGCCAGGCGCAGGCACAGCACCGCCTGGCCGGTGCGCAACCGTGCGGCCAGCGCCCGGGCCGCCTGTGCGTCGACGAACCCCGACGGATCACGTGCGGGGCGGCCAAGGACCGCAGCCATGCCGGCCGGATCGGCGGTGCTGCCGGCCTCGAGCATGCGCAGGGCATCCCGGCTGACCAGCCCGCCGGTGGCGCGTGCGGCCAATGGCAACAGTGTCTCCGCCACCCTGGGCAGGGCGACGATCCGCGGCGCACGTGCCAGGGCCTTTCCAAGCACCGTGAGGTACTCGCGCAGCGGCAGCGGGCGCGGCCCCACCGCATCGAGCACCGCCGGCGCGGGAACCACGCCGGTGGCGATACGGACGATCGCCTGGGCCAGGTCGTCCACGTGCACCGGCTGCACCTGCTGGCCGCCGCCACGGGGCAAGGGCAGCACCGGCGCGCTGGCCAGCCGGGCGAAGAAGCGGGTGCTGGCACCGTCGGGCGAGAACACCAGCGAGGGCCGCACGATGGTGACGTGGCCCGGCAGCTCGCGCAGCATGGCTTCGGCCTGCCCCTTGGAGGAGAAATAGGCGGTGTCCGCCCCAGGCGCGGCCCCGAGCGCCGACACGTGCACCAGGCGTCCCACGCCGGCCTCCACCGCGGCGGCGAACAGACCGGCAACCCCCTTCACATGCACCGCATCGAAGCTCTGCTCAGCTTGCGGCTGGAAGATGCCCACGGCGTTGACCAGCACGTCGAAGCCCTGGAGCTGGCGTACCAGCTCCCCGGCCGGAGGCAGCGCGTTGAAATCCAGTCGCAGGCCACCGGCCGTTCCGGCCTGCCCCCCGGCATTGCGACCTGCGTGGACCACCTCATGACCCGCCTGAAGCAACCCTCGCGTCACCGCGCTGCCGATCATCCCGCTGCCGCCGGCCACCAGCACGCGCAGACGGCCAACGGGTGGCATGCGCTGCTCCTGCGTGCCCTCGGATCGGGCAGCCTCGCCAGCGTTGCGTCCACCGCGCTGGTCTCGATCCGCAGCCGGCAACGGACCGGCGCGGTGCCTGCCGGGACCAACGCCGCCAGCCAGTGGGTGTGGGGAGAGCCGGCGCGACGGGCCAGCGGCTGGACGCTGCGGCATACCCTGCTCGGCTATGCCATCCACCATGCCAGCTCGGTGATGTGGGCCGCCGGTTACGAGGCCTGGGGCCGGCGCAGCCCGGAAGACGCCCCCCTGCTGCGCGGGGCCGGCATGGCTGCGCTGGCCTACGTGGTCGACTACCACGTGGTACCGCGCCGCCTGAGCCCGGGTTTCGAAAACCGCATCGGTGCCGGCGGCGTCGCCGCCACCTACGCCGCGTTCGCACTTGGCCTGGCACTGGCCGACATGGTGAAGGGGCGCGTGCATCGCTCAGGAGCCCCGCGCGCGAAGCGCCGCCCTGAACTCCAGCCCCCAGGGCAACACCGCCAGCAGCAGCGCAGGCAGCAGCAGGGCCAACCATAAGGCCGGCGCAGCCGGCTGCCATGCCAGTGGCCAGCCCGCTGTGCGGGCCTGGTTGCCCTGCCCCATCACCACCGCGCCCACCGCAATCCAGGGCGCCATGTCCAGCACGCTGTGCACATGTTGCTCAACCGGGGTGATGGGGCGACATCCGTAGGCGGTGCGCGTATCGAGGTACCCCGCCACCGCGTGCGCGGCCGCCAGCGCTCCGAGCAGCATCAGCAACCCCAGGCCCGGCGCCAGCGCCAGCCACGCCAGCACGCCGCTGCTCACCAGGCCCAGCTGCACCGCATGCCATGTCGACTCGCGCACCCCCGAGGTGTGCGCCAGGTCGGTTCGCGCGTGCTGCAGGAAGTCCAGGCCGCCTGCGACCAGCCAGGCCGCATAGCCGGCGCCGGCCCACGCCGCGGCGGACATCAGTCCGCCCCGTCCAGGGCGCGTGGCGGCAGGGGCAGGTTGGCGGGGCCATTGAGCACCGCCCCGGTCCGGGCGTCGAAGCGCGAGCCATGGCAGGGACAATCCCAGGATTTCTCGGCCCCGCTCCAGCGTACGACGCAGCCCATGTGGGTGCAGCGCGCGTCGTGGGCATGCACGGTGCCATCGCCGGCCCGGTATACCGCGACCCGGTGCACGCCCCTGCGCAGGACCGCGCCGGTACCCGGAGCGATCTCCTCCACCGTGGATACCTGCGATGGCTTCACCCAGTCGCGGTACTGCAGCACCGAGTTGGCGTTCTCCCGGAACCAGGCTCCGCCAGCACGTACCGGCAGCCGGCCCGGGTCGTAGAGCTCGCGCCACGGGTTGTCGCGCCCCTGCAGCAGGTCGGCCACGAGCAATCCTCCCAGGGTGCCGTGGGTCATGCCATTGCCGGAGTCGCCGGTGATCAACCATACGTTGGCGTGGTGCGGGTCGGCGCCGATGAAGGCCAGCCCGTCGGCCGGTTCCAGGACCTGTCCGGACCAGGCCGCGTGGAAGTCCTGCACCTGCGGAAAATGGGTGCGCGTCCACGCCTGGAGTCGAACGTAGGCCAGCGGGTCGTCATGCTGGCCGGTCTTGTGATCCTCGCCGCCCACGAGGATCTCCATCCACGCTGGGTCGTCGGTCTCGCGCAGTCGCACGTAGTGGTAGGGATCGGCGTCGTCCCACACCAGGGCGTCCGGGAGCGCGCCGGTCGCCACCCGGCCGGCCACCACGTAGCTGCGGTAGGGCGCCTGCTTCGGGAACGTGGCCGTGGTCCCGTGGAACGGCACGTTGCCTGCCGCGACCACCGCCCGCGCCTGCAGTACAGCGCCATCCTCCAGATGCACCTCGGCCGGGCTGCCGCCTACGATGCGGGCCGCGTGGGCGCGCAGGAAACGGCCGCCGGCGTCGCGCACTTCATGCGCCAGCGCCAGCAGGTAGGCGCCGGCGTCGACCCGCGCCTGGCCGGCGAACCGGAGCGCCGGGCCCGGCATCGCCGGCAAGCCCTCGACCTGCTCGCACCACTCCACCTCGAGCCCGGCATCGCGGGCCGCCTCCATTTCCGCACGCAACGACCCGGCGTCGGAATCCTTCGAAAACAGATATCCGGGCACGCGGCGGAACCCGCAATCGCGCGCGCCGGCGGCCACCTCGGCGATCCAGTCGATGGCTGCGGCATGGCTCGCGGCGGCCAGGCGCGCGCCTTCCCTGCCATGGTGTCGCTGCAGCAGGCTGAAGCGGTCGTCCAGGGCCGAAGCCAGGTGCGCCGTTGTGCGCAGGGTCTCGCCCGCCCCCACGCCCTGGCGGTCGACCACCAGCACCTGGCGGCCCTCGCGCAGGAGGCAGACCGCCGTGGTGAGGCCGGCAATGCCTGCGCCGATGACGACGACGTCGTGCATCCCCTCGACGGGCCTGTCCTCGAACCAGGCGGCCACCGCGTCACCGACGGGGGCCCAGACCGGAATCGTGCGAGCGGTAGACATGCAGGCTCCTTTGACTGTCACCGTATTACTGCCGCTGTGCGGCCCACCACCTGCCCGGAACACCGTCGAACACGCCCTTCAGCCTGCGGCGCGCCGGGTACCCCGCGCTTCAGGGCGAGGCAGCGCGACCGCGGTCATCGTCGCGGCGCGCCAGGTGGTTGTAGATCGTACGTACGCTGATGCCGAGGGCGCGTGCGGCGGCGGCCTTGTCGTTGCCGAAGTGGGCCAGCGTGGCATCCACCGCCCGCTGCTCCAGCTCCGCCAGCGGTGTGCCCACAGGGAAGTTGATGTTGGCCGCATCCCCTCCCTGCAAGGTGGGCGTGCTGCCGATCGGTTCGACATGCAGCAGGGTGGAGCGCTGCATCAGATACGCCCCGGTCACGGCTGCACGCAGCTCGCGCACGTTGCCAGGCCAGGCGTGGCGCAGCAGCGCGCGGTCCGCTCCGGGCGCCAGACGCTTCTCCTGCCCGTACTGGGCATTGAGCTGCTGGATGAAAAGCTCGGCCAGGGTCACCACATCCTCACCACGCTCGCGCAGCGGCGGTACGCGCAGCGTCAGCGCAGACAGTGCGTAGTAGAGGTCCTCGCGCAGCAGCCCCGCGGCGATCGCACGCAGGGGATCGGCGCCGACGCACAGCAGCAGCCTCGGCGGCTGCGCATCGTGCTGCGCGTCGTCCTGCAAGGGGAGAGGGTGCCGCCCTTCAAGGACGGCCAGCAGACGCGCCTGTACATGCAGCGGCAGGCGCTCGACGCCGCCCACCAGAAGGCTGCCACCCGCCGCCCTGCTGAAGGCGGACTCACCGGCCACCCCGCCCAGAAGGGCCTGTTCGGCCCTCGCCGGTTCGTACTGCTCGCAGTCGCACACCACGAACGGACCTTCGCGCCCGCCCGCAGCGTGGATGGCGCGGGCCACCGGCAGCCGGCCGCTGCCCTGCTCACCATGGATCAGCAGAGGCGCCTCGCTGGAGGCGACACGCATCACCGTATCGGCGAGCCGGCGCATGGCGACCGAGCCGCCGGCCAGTTCATCGGCGTCTCCGGTACCGGGCCAGTGCCGGCGACCGATACGGCGCAGCAGCACCTGCAGCTGTTCAGGCCGGAACGGCTTGACCAGGTACTCCACCACCGGTGAGGAGATCGCGCGTACGGCGGTATCCACGCTGGGCCGCCCGGTCGCCACGACGATATGCCCGTGCTGGGCGAGGTCCAGGTCGTCCAGCAGGTCCATGCCGTTGCCGTCCGGCAACGTGAGGTCCAGCAGGATCAGGTCGGTGCCGTGATCGCGTACGAAAGCGCGGGCCTCGGCCAGGGTCGAGGCCAGCTGCACGCCACATCCCTCGTCCGCCGCCAGCTTGCCGGCGGCACGTGCAAATCCGGTGTCGTCGTCGACGATCAGGACAGTGGGGGTCATTAGCAACCTCGGTATCGCGGAAGGCAGCATGCGCCGCTGCCGGTTAAGTGCGAGTCATCACAGGGGCCTGCTGCCGAGCGCACGCGGTGATGCCGGGCGGCCCCGTCCCCGGGAGGCCGCCCGCTCAGGCAAGACACCGCCGACCTACTGGGTCGGCGGCTGGGTCGGCGTGGGTGTGGTGGCCGGCTCCCGCGCAGGGTCGGGCACGGTGTCCACGCAGTTGGGGTCGTTCTCGGCGCACGTAACGGGCATGGCCGGGTCGGTGCCCGTCGGGGTGGTGCCCGTGGGATTGGTTCCTTCCGCCGGCGGCATCGACGGATCGGCCGCTGCCGGATACGGGTCGCTCGCGGCTTCCGGGGTGGTCGCAGTCCGGTCCGCCGGCGCCGACATGGCATCGGTTCCGGCCGGTTCAACAGTGTCCTCGCGCCGATCGCAGGCGGCGGTGGCGAGCACCAGCGCCGCGCACAAGAGGGGGATTCGCATGGCATCACTCCTGGGTGCCGCACATGCGGCCAGACCATCAGAACGCGCGGGCGTGTTCGATGCCGTGAATGCGTGAAGCTACCGGCATGCAACCGCGGCGGCGCATGCACGCCGGCGTTTTACCTGGCATCCACGCCAACCGGCCCACAGTGGCGTCCCGCGTCAGCGCCGCTGATGACACCTGCCATGTCACATCCCCCTATCGCACCTGCCGGAACCGGCCTTCCGCCTTCGCGCCTGCAGCACCTGCTGCCCGAGCTGGCGCGACATGTCGTCAGTGACGCATCCCCGCTCGCCTGGCGCCCTCCGCAGCCCGGCAGCTCCCCGCCTCCACGCTGGCATCCAGAGGAGCGCGCCCGGTGAACGACACGACACGTCCGTCCCCCCCTCCCTCCGCGCCCGGCGCCGGTGTACAGCCGGGCAAGCGCCAAAGCGAGGAGCGCAACGACCCGGACGTGCAGCCGGGGGCCCGCAAGGGTCGCCAGGAACCGCCCTACGTACACCCCGAGCCGTCGCATGGACCTGGCAAGGGATAGGCGGCGCAAGGCTCCTGCCCTGCTGGTGATCGACATGATCAGCCGGTTCGACTTCCCGGATGGCGGACGCATGGCGACGGCGGCGCGGCGCATCACTCCGGCATTGGTGCGCCTGCGCGATCGCTTCGACAGCGCCGGTGCGCCCGTGATCCACGTCAACGACAATTTCGCCGACTGGCGCGGGGAGTTCCGCGACCTGGTGGCCTCATGCATTGAGGCCGGCGGCATCGCCGCCGACATCGCCACCCGGCTTGCGCCGCGGCCGGGCCATTACCACGTGCTCAAGCCGAAGCACTCCGCGTTTGCATGCACGGCGCTTCCGGTGCTGCTGGGCGAGCTGGGGGTGCACCGCCTGGTGGTTGCCGGCATCGCTGCCGATTCCTGCGTACTGGCGACCGTCCAGGACGCGAACATGCGCCAGTACGAGGTCTGGGTGCCCGGCGACTGCGTCGCCTCGCGCCAGCCGGAACGGCGCCGCGAGGCATTGTCGCTGATGTCGCGCTCACTGAATGCCCGCACCACCACCAGTGGGCGCGTCAGCGGTCTCTTCCCCGCGTAACGACGTTCCACGGCCATGCTGCCGGCGACGGCCCATGGAAGCGGGGCGACCGCAACGCAGTCGCCCCGTCGGGTCCGGCTACTTCTGGACCGGCGTGGTGGTGCCCGCGCCGGGGCCCGCACCCAGGTCCGCCCCGGTAACCGGATCGACATCGGGGCGTGAGGCGGTCCGCGCGGTCATCGTCTTGAGAGCCTTGGCCTCCCTGGTGGACAGGTCCACCACCGCTTCGCCCTCGCCGCCGTCCACCGCGGCCTGGCGTTCGCGCTCCGAGACAACCTCCCATTGCGGGCCGCTGTTCCACGGACCCTCGGTATCGCCCGGTCCCTGCGACATGTCGAAGTAGGTGTCGACGAAACGCGGGTCCCCCGGCAGCTTGCCCGGCGGGAAATTAGGCTCCATCGAGTACAGCGCCTTCTCGAACGACTTCTGGTGCGCAACCTCGCGGGTCATCAGGAAGGTCAGCGCATCCTTGATGCCCGGATCATCGGTGACGTTGATCAGCCGCTCGTAGACGATCTTGGCGCGTGCCTCGGCTGCGATGTTGGACCGCAGGTCCGCGGCCGGCTCGCCGATCGAATCGACATAGGCGGCCGTCCACGGCACGCCGCTGGAGTTGACCAGCGCCGGACCGCCGCCATACAGGATCTGCTGGGTGTGACTGGTGCTGTTCTGGGTGAGGTTGCGCATCTCCATCGCCTCCTCCATTCCCTCCGACAGCACGGCCTTCGGGCCACGATTGAGCAGCGCGACGATCGAACCGATGATCTCGAGGTGGCTGAGCTCCTCGGTGGCGATGTCGTAAAGCATGTCCTTGCGACCGGGGTCGTTGTCGCCCAGAGCCTGGGTGAAGTAGCGCATCGCCGCGGCAAGCTCGCCCTGCGGGCCGCCGAACTGCTCCAGCATCAGCGTCGCCAGATCCGGATTCGGACGGGCGACGCGCACGGTGTACATCAGGCGCTTGTTGTGGATGAACATGGGATCTCCTTGGGCTTTGATGCGCGAATCAGCGCTTGGCGGTGACGCCTTCGGTACCTTCACGTGCGAGGAAGGCGAGGATCACGGACTCCTGGTGCTCGAGCAGCCACTCGGCCATGGCCACCTCCTCCCGCAGGATCGCCTCGCACGTGTTGGCGATGTCGGCCCGTCCAGCCTGTCGCGCGGCCACGACCAGCGCGCGGTATGACGCGATTTCCATATGCTCGAAGGCGTAGCTGATGCCGACGCCCTTGGCGACCTCATCGCTCATCATCGCGTTGCCGGCCGCATGCATCGATGCCATCACGTTGGCCATCGCGCTCTTGGCCAGCGGCGTGGAGCCGCCAAGCTGCGCGATGCACTCCTCCAGCCTCGAGGACTGCTGCCGCGTTTCCTGCACATGCGCCTCGATGCGGCCGCGCAGCTCCGGGTAATGCTCGAGTCGGCCGGCCATCGCTTCGAGCATGGTCTCTGCCTCCTGCTCCATGGCGTAGGCGTCCTGCAGCCACATCAGCAGCCGCTCTTCTGTCGTGCGGGTGGTCATGTCATCTCCCTGGGACGGTTCGGCGACGTTCGACCATGGGCGTGCCGCAGTGCAGGGACCGTGGCCCGTCGATGCAGGGATTGCACGCACGTCGCGTGGGATGCGGGAAGGCGGGCTTCACCCTCATAGACCGCCAACGGAGCCATTGCCCTGCTTCTGCCGGCTTGCACCACAGCATCAGGCCGCTTCCACTCCAGGGAGCTGGCAGGGCCAGGTGGCAGCTCGCCGCAGCAGATTCCTCCCGCACAGCAGACGCCCGATCCGGACGGGGCGTGCCCAGGGGAAGCCATGGCCAGCACCGCGGCCCCGCAACCGGTGACGTCCACCCCCACCCATCCCATCCACTGGGCCGGTTCAGGCGCGAGCCACATCCAACCAATGCCATTCACAGCCGCTGGTCGCGCGGATGCCCATCATCGGACTGCCGAAACACCGGGCCTCCGGGAGGCTCACATGACCGATGAACGGACGACAGGCTTCGCAGAGCTCAAGGCAGTGGCGCTGGACATCCTGCAAAGCGGCAGGCACCAGCCAGGCGCCGGACACAGCCATTCTCAACAGGAGAGCCAGCACATGCATACGCGCGATCCGCAGCATCCCGGCCCCGGGGCCGCTACGACGGAAAATTCCGCCCGCCAGCAACAGCAGGGTGGACCTGCGCCTGATCGCCAGGGACGCGCAGGCGGCCGCGAGGATCCGGCGTTGGCCACGGGTGAGGACCGCCAACAGGATGCCGGAGTTGGAGCCGAGGCCACCGCGTCCGCCGATGCCGACCGGGAACGGTGGCCGCCGGCCGACTGGAATGCCCAGGGCAACGCCAACCGTCACGGCCAGGAGCGCGAGGGCCACGGGCCGGGAGGCTATGAGGACAGGTCGCGCGAGCTGCGTGATTTCGGTCCCGGGCCGGAGGGTTCCACCACCGAAGCCTGGCGCACCTATGAGACCGCCGACAGCGAAGACCCCAGCAAGAACGGTGACGATCCGGCCAGCGACCGCGGGCGCAAATAATGCATGCGGACGGCGCCCCTGAACGGGCGTCGTCGTATGCTCACAGGATCAAACGCTTACGATAAAAGGCCGGTCACGACGAGCCTTGCGGGCGTCAGCGTGGCCTGGGTGAAATGCACACCATGCGACGCTTCCGGCACACGCGGCTGGGGATGCCGCACGCTCTCCATCTCCGGGCGCTTGCGCCGCGGAACCAGTCAACCGCCGAGGGGAATCGTTCGGTGTGCAGGGGATAGGCAACCGGGACCGGCTGCCATGCACGCTGGCGCCATCATTTTGCTGAATTGCTCAGTCCAAAGCTGTCGGGGAGTGCCGGACCCATGTGGGGGCCGCCCTGACATCGGTCGCACTCGTGCAGCACCTGCAGAGGCTTCACGGCTCGGCGCACGGGGTACCTGCACCTTGCGTGGCGACGATGCGCTGCCCCGCGCAGCGACCACAACCCCATACGGGCTCGCCGGCTGCGGCGAGGGCCCGGAAGGCGTCGCGTCGGGCCAGCCCCGGACGACAGCCGGGTCCAGGACAGGCTTACCACATCACCTCGGCTGGGATAAGCGCGAGCCAGGCCAGGGCAAGCACCAGCCAGAGCCAGCGCCAGGCGCCCATCCTCCGCCATGCCAACCGCCATGGGCCCGGCTCAGTCTTCATGCGTCCTCCGCTTTCGCGCCGAGCGCAGCATGTCCGCGACCCGCAATCCGTAAAGGTAGACACCGGTGAAGCTCAGCGTCGTCAGCCCCGCGCCGAAAAGGAACCACAGCAGGCGCACCGGCCACCCGCCGAACGTGCCGAAGTGCAGGGGATCGGCCATTTCCGCGATGCGCTGGTGGATATTCATGTCGCGCCCGTCCTGCACTTCGAGCAGGCGGCCATCGCGCAGGTCGACGCCGGCCACGTTCGCGCGATCACGTACGAGCCAGGCCTCCGCCTGTCCCTCGATGAGCAGCCCGGTGCCCGCCATGCTGGTCTGCACGCCGGCCACGCGCAGTTCCGGCCAGCGCTGCTGCAGGCGGGCCACGGCGCGGTCGATGGCCGCCGGATCGGCCGGCGCGGGTGCGTCGTGCCTGCCGTCGCCGGGCAGGGCGATTTCTGACGGTGGTTCGGCCTTGCCTCCCAGCGCTTCGACCAGGTACCACCCGCCGGTAAGCGCGATCACGCCCACGAACCAGAGGCTCCAGACCCCGCACAGCCGATGGATGTCGCCCCACAGGCGGCGCGGCCGGTCCGTACGTGGCCAGCTGAGGAAGCCGCGCCACCAGCGTTTGTAGATGAAGAGGCTGCTGACCAGCGAAAGCAGCAGCGGGATTGCCAGAGCCGCCACCAGCGGCACGCCATACTTCACGGGCAGCATGAGGTGGCGATGGGTGTTGCGCAGAAAACGGTGGGCGTTGAACCAGCGCGTGTCGCCGGTCACCTCGCCGGTATACGGATCGACCCAGACAAACCGCAACCGACCGTCGTCGGTACGCATCTGCGCGCGGGCGGCGAAGCGCGACGCGTGCGGGGCGCTGAGTTCCTGCAATTCCCAGGAGGGATGGGCGCGCTGCACGGCGTCCATCATCCGGCCCCAGCTCGTGTGCCGCTCGCCCGGCACCACGCGCATTTCCGCATGCAGCAGCCAGTCCAGTTCCTGCGCCAGCACCGCCAGCGTGCCTGTGAGGCAGACGAAGCCCATGAACAGGCACAGTTTCAGCCCGATCCAGCTGTGCAGGTCGAACCAGCGGCGCCGACCGCCCTTGTTGCGGGACGACTCGGACCGGGGCGGAAGGCGGGGCGCGGGCGATGGCGGGCGCATGCGGTTCAGAATGAATAGGCCGCCTGCAGGTACAGGCGTCGCGGTTCCCCGGGGAAATGACCACTGCGCTCGATGAAACCGCTGGCCGCGTACACCTTGTCCAACAGGTTCTTGACGTTCGCCTGGAACTTCCAGTCCCGCCATTGCGTCTGCCAACTCAGGTCGAAGATCGCGTAGGGCTTGACCCGCTGCCCGTCCAGGCTGGTGCGCTCGCCGGTGTAGTCGGCGCCGAAGCCGATGGCCGATGCGATGCCGGGGATGTCGTAGCGTGTCCACAGCCCGAACTTGTTGCGCGGCGCGTTGGCGAAACGGTCGCCGGACGCGTTGGTAATGCCGTCACTGCCGGCATCGATCACGCGCGCGTCGTTGTAAGCGTAGGCGAGGTTGACGACCCAGCGCTCGGTCACGTCCGCCAGCAGGTCGACTTCCACCCCTTCGCTGCGTACCAGGCCGAGCGCGGCCAGCTGGTTTACGCCGCCAACCACCTCGCCGGTGGCCTGCACGATGTTGCTGCGCTCGATCCGGTAGAGGGCCGTGTTGAGCGTAAGGCGCCCGTCCGCCAGTAGCGTCTTCAGGCCCACTTCCCGCTGCCGGCTCTGTTCGGGTGCGAACGGCCCGCCCGCGGTGCGATCCTGGTTGCCGGTGGCCTGCGGCACGAACCCGCTGGCCACGCTGGCGTACGCGTTCAGCCCATCGCGCAGGACGAAGGTGCTGCCCAGACGCCAACTGATGTCGTGTCCGTCCACGCGGGCGCCCGTGATCAGGTCCTCGTCCTCGAACCCGTCCCAGCGCAGTCCCGCCAGTACGTACCAGCGCGGGGTCAGCGTCAGCTCGTCCTGCAGGTAGCCACCGTAACGCAGACCGCGCGTGCGCGTGTCGCGCCAGGGCAGGGCCGCGAGGTTGTAGTCGCGGTAGGACGTGACTCCGTAGACTGGAGCGAACAGGCCGATGCCCGGCACCGGGCCGGCGTTGCGCGGCAGGTCCGCGCTGTTGGCCGTCTGCGCGCGGAACTCGGCATCGACACGATAGTAGTCGGCGCCGAACAGCAGCTTGTGATCGATCCCGCCAGCGGCGAAGCGCCAGACGGCATTGCCGTTGGCGGCGTAGGCGTCGTTGTCGCGATACTGGTTGCGCAGCTGGCGCGTCATCCATTCGGCCGTGCCATCGCCATCGCGGTCGATCCGCCCCATCGGCTCGTGATAGATCTGGTGCTCGCTGTTCTCGAACCAGCGCGCGGCCAAATCCACGTCCCACGCCTGCGAGGGCGAGAAGCGGTATTGCGCGAGCACCACCTTGGCCTGCATGTCGAGGAAGTCGGTCGCCTCGTTGTGGTTCCAGCGGCGGCTGGTGAGGAAACTGCCGTTGTCGTCGGCCGGCACGCCACGCAGCCGGTTGCCGCCCAGGGTCTGGGTGATGTCGGTGTACTGCAGCGTCAGTTCGCCCGTCTGTCCCACATCGATCGCGACCGATGCATCGCCAATCAGGCTCTGGCTGTCGGCATTCCAGCGGACGCCCTCTTCGCCGTCGGCATAGGCGCCGATCCGGTAGCGCATGGTGCCGGAAGGCGTGAGCGCGCCGGTGGCCTCCAGCGAACCGGCGAGGAAATCCTCGTTGCCGACCTGCACCTCCACGTGCCGCTGCTGCCGGGCCTGTGGCTTGCGGGTGACGTAGTTGATCACCCCCCCGGCATCGCCGCCGCCGTAAAGCGAGCCGGCCGGGCCCTTTAGCACCTCCACCCGTTCGATGTTGAACAGCTGGGGCACTGAGAAGCCGGCATAGGGATCGCCACGCAGGCCGTCGTACAGCACATTCTCCTGGCGGAAACCACGCAGGGTCACGCCGGCATAGCTGAAGAAGCTGATGCCGCTGATGCTGCGATAGAGGTCGGTGACCTGGCGTGCCGCCTGGTCGTCGATCAGCTCGCGCGGCATCACTTGGACCGACTGCGGAACCAGCGCGAGCGGGGTGTCGGTGCGGGTCCCGACGGCGGCGTCCTCGGCCTTGTACAGGGTCTGCGCGCGCCCCAGCACCTGGACCGCGTCCAGTTCCGTGGTTCCGGCGACCGCCTGGAAGCCGGGCGTCTGTGCATGCGTGTCCAGAAACGACAACGAGAGGGAGAGGGCCAACAGGGTGAGCGGCAATGAGCGGGGGGGCATGCGACGAATTTAGATGAGAATGATTATCAAGAGTAATCAATCTCCCATCCTTTTGCTACGGGTAGCTCGGACCAGTACTCCCCTCCAGTCCCATCCCGGGTGCGATGGGGAAACCGGCCCAACGGATTACGGTAGGTTGCTGACCCGCAGCACCACGCTCCGCAGGCGGCAGCCAAGCCGACCGCTCGCTTGCCGTGGTACGCACCCGGGCAGTCCCGCGGGATCCCAGGTGGCGCCATGGCGTCCAGGGCACAGGGCTGCGTCTTATCGAAAACGGTAGGCGCGATACGGGCGTCGGGAGACCCGAAGCCCGGCCGGCCGTCATGGGGGCGAAATCCAACGTCTGCCCTGGGGACTGCTACACGGTCCGGCACCGCGGCCTGTCTCCCACCGATGTCAGTTCCCACCGCAGCGGTCACGTCGGTAAGCCCGCTGCGATCTGGAGGCCCGCGCCAGCGTCGAGGCATGCCCGGCAGGATGACGAACCCGGGACAAGCGATCGCTGCTTGCTGGTGGGCCCACCAGGATTCGAACCTGGAACCAAGGGATTATGAGTCCCCTGCTCTAACCGTTGAGCTATAGGCCCGCGAGGTCGGGGAGTGTAGAGGAGCGGGGCGCCGGGCGGCCAGCCAGCCCGGCTTCCCAGATACGAAGAAGGCCCCTTCCGGAGCCCTCTTCAGTCCATCGCAGCGTGGCTTACTCGATGTCGAGGAAGCTGCGCAGCTGCTCGGAGCGGCTGGGATGGCGCAGCTTGCGCAGCGCCTTGGCCTCGATCTGGCGGATGCGCTCGCGGGTGACGTCGAACTGCTTGCCGACTTCCTCAAGGGTGTGGTCGGTGTTCATGTCGATGCCGAAACGCATGCGCAGCACCTTGGCCTCCCTCGGGGTCAGGCCCGCGAGCACGTCGCGCACCGTCTCCATCAGGTTGGTGTTGGTGGTTGAATCGATCGGGGACTCCACGTTGGTGTCCTCGATGAAATCGCCCAGGTGCGAGTCCTCGTCGTCGCCGATCGGGGTCTCCATGGAGATCGGTTCCTTGGCGATCTTCATGACCTTGCGGATCTTGTCCTCGGGCATGTCCATTTCCTTGGCCAGCTCCTCCGGCGTGGCCTCGCGGCCGTACTGCTGGAGCATCTGCCGGGAAATGCGGTTCAACTTGTTGATCGTCTCGATCATGTGCACCGGGATGCGGATGGTGCGCGCCTGGTCGGCGATCGAGCGGGTGATCGCCTGGCGGATCCACCAGGTGGCGTAGGTCGAGAACTTGTAGCCACGGCGGTATTCGAACTTGTCGACCGCCTTCATCAGGCCGATGTTGCCCTCCTGGATCAGGTCCAGGAACTGCAGGCCGCGGTTGGTGTACTTCTTGGCGATGGAGATCACCAGGCGCAGGTTGGCCTCGACCATCTCCTTCTTGGCCTTGCGTGCCTTGGCCTCGCCATAGGCGAGCTGGCGGCCGATCTCGCGGATGTCGGACAGGTCCAGGCACACGGCCTGCTCCACCGCGATGGTGGCCTGCTGCTCGGCGACGATCTGGTCCTTGACGTCGCGCAGTGCCGAAGACCACTTCTGCTTGCGCTTGAGGACCTCGTCCACCCATTCCAGGTTGACCTGGTTGCCGTCCCACGCGCGGATGAAGTCCTTGCGCGGCATCCGGGCGACATTGGTGGCCAGATGCAGCACGCGGCGCTCGCGGTCCTTGACCTCGGTCAGCACGTCGCGCAGCTTGCGCACCAGCACGTCGGTCAGCGGCAGCGGCAGCTTGAAGGTCACGAACTGCTCGGCCATGTCGGCGCGCAGCTTGATCACCTTCTTGTCCTGGGCACCGCCCTTGGCGTGGGCCTTGCGGAACTTGGCGTAGTCGGCGGCCAGCTGCTCCATCCGGCGGGCGACTTCGGCCGGGTCCGGACCGGTCGGACCGGCCTCGGCCTCGTCCTCGGTGGCCACTTCCTCTTCTTCCTCGTCCTCGTCAGCGGCATCGCCGTCGGCGGCGGCGCTGTCGTCGACGGCGGCGGCCGGCTCCGGGGTTTCGTCGAGCAGGTCGTTGAAGCCGACCACCACCTCGGCCAGGCGCTTCTTGCCGGCCTTGTGCAGTTCGTACTCCTCCAGCAGCGCCTCGATCGTCGCCGGCACGGCGCCGAGCGCGGCCTGGACCTGGCCCAGGCCTTCCTCGATGCGCTTGGCGATGGCGATCTCGCCCTCGCGGGTCAGCAGTTCGACCGTGCCCATCTCGCGCATGTACATGCGCACCGGGTCGGTGGTGCGGCCCCCCTCGGAATCCAGCGCCGTCAGCGCGGCAGCGGCCTCCTCGGCCGCGGTGTCGTCGATCTCGCGGTTGCCGGTGTTGCCGTCGTTGAGCAGCAGGGTCTCGGCATCCGGCGCAACCTCATGGACATCGATGCCCATGCCGTTGATCATGCCGATGATGTCTTCGATCTGCTCCGGATCGACCAGGTCGTCGGGCAGATGGTCGTTGACCTCGGCATAGGTCAGGTAGCCCTGCTCCAGGCCCTTGCTGATGAGCTGCTTGATTTCGGATTGGGCTGGACGTTCGTTGGCCATGCGCGGCGCCACCGGTCTCTGGAAGGGGTGAAGTGAACCTAGCATTATAACAGGCTGGGCTACTCCTGGCCCGGCCGCCCTTTCACATCAATGACTTGCGCGCCGGGTTGTTCAGCTGGCGCGGCGGGACTTATGCCCTCAGCAGGAACGTGACCGGCCCGTCGTTGACCAGGCTCACCACCATATGGGCGCCGAAGCGCCCGGTTTCCACCCTGCCGGGCAGCAGCCCGGTGCTGGCCTGCACCAGCTGGTTGAAAACCCGTTCAGCTTCTTCCGGAGGCGCGGCCGTGCTGAAGCCCGCGCGCATGCCCGACCCGGTGTCCGCGGCGAGGGTGAACTGGCTGACCAGCAGCAGTCCCCCGCCGGTGTCGGCCAGCGAGCGGTTCATCCGTCCGGCCTCGTCGGCGAATACCCGGTAACCGGCCAGCCGCCGGGCCATCCGGTCGACCGCGGCGGCATCGTCGCCCGGCTGGATCCCGGCCAGCGCCAGCAGCCCGGAGCCGACCTGGCCTACCACCGCCCCGTCGACTTCGACCGAGGCGCGGGTGACACGCTGGATCAGGACAAGCATGCGGTTCCTCCGGAGGGCTGGGATGCGATCGTGGCGCAAAAGCCGCCGCCGGTCAGCGTTCTGGCGGCAGCCTCGCCGCAACCTGGCATCGCACCTGGAGCCGCCGCCGGTTCGGGACGGGCGGCACTCCATCGAGGCCCTGCAGGCCACGGCGAGGCCCGCGGCGCGCCAACGATCAGGCCACGCGTCCGCGGTGCGAGCGCACCACCTGCCTGGCGCGCAGGTGAGGGCGACGGGCACTGCCCAGCCAGCGACCGCCGCATCGCGCGGCGGCACGCGTGCCAACAGCCATGGCCTGCACCCATCGCGGAACGGCAGCTCCGATCGAGCCGCTAGACTGGCGACATGTCCGCGCAATCCCGTGCCCGCTTCCTGCATTTCCTCGCCACCCTGCTGGGGCGGCTCCCCTGGCCGGTGCTCTATCGCCTGGGTGACGGCATCGCCGCCCTGTGGCGATGGCGCGACGTGCGCGAGAGCCGGGTGACCCGGCGCAACCTGGAGCTGGCGTTCCCCGATATGGACCCATCCAGCCGCAACGGGCTGCACCACGAGGTGTTGCGCACCACCGCGCGGCAGGCGCTGGAGACGCTGAAGCTGTGGACGCGCCCACCCGCCGCCAACCTGGCCCTGTTGCGCGAGCGCCACGGCGAGGCGTTGTACGACGCGGCGTTGGCCTCCGGGCGCGGGGTCATCATCGCGGCCCCCCATTTCGGCAACTGGGAACTGCTCAACCAGTGGCTGGCGTCCCGCGGGCCGGTGGCGGTGGTCTACCGGCCACCGGAATCGGCCACGGGCGACGCGTTCCTGCAGCGGGTGCGCGGAATCGACAACGTGCGCCAGGTGCGGGCCGAGGGCCCGGCGGTGCGCCAGCTGTGGAAGGTGCTCAAGGACGGCGGTGCGGTCGGCATCCTGCCGGACCAGCAGCCCAAGGCCGGTGATGGCGAGTTCGCCCCGTTCTTCGGGAAGCAGGCGCTGACCATGACCCTGCTGTCGCGGCTGGCCGAACGCACCGGCGCCACGGTGCTGTTCGCCTGGTGCGAGCGGCTGGGCGACGGGCCGGGATTCGCGCTGCACGTGGAGCCGGCGCCGGCGGCCATCGGCGATCCCGACCCGGTGCGTGCGGTGGCCTGCCTCAACGCGGAGGTCGAGCGCATCGCCCGGCGCGCGCTGGCCCAGTACCAGTGGACCTACAAGCGCTACACCCTGCGCCCGCCAGACAGCGGCGAGGCCAATCCCTACGGCAGGAGCTGACGCTACCGGCGACGGATGCCGGGCACCGGCCGAACGCTTACGATCAGCCTCCACCGCTGACGGCCAGGCCCGCACGTGACCGATTCCCAGGATTGCCTCCCGCCCCCCCTGCCCGCGTTGCCGCACCGCGCCGGCCCCAGCGGCTGGCAGCCGCTGCCCCGCCGCGGCGCCGCCCTGTATGCGACGGGCAGCGGCCTGGGCATGGCTGGCGCGGGCGTGGGCCTGGGATTCGCCCTGAGCCTGGTCTCGCCGATGCCACGGGTGGCCACCGTGCTGGTCGCGGTCGGCGTGATGCTCCTGGCCGGCGCCCTGTTCGGCATGTTCCGCCACCGCCGCATCGGCTGGAAGCTGGACGGCGAGGGCTTTGCCACGCGGCGTGGCGGCCTGTGGTGGGCGGAAACCCTGGTTCCGGTCTCCCGGGTCCAGCACCTGGATCTGGAGCGCGGTCCGCTGGAACGCCACCTGGGCCTGGCGACGCTGGTCGTGCACACCGCGGGCACCCGGATGGCGGCGGTGAAGCTGCCGTTGCTGGCGCTGGAGGATGCCGAGGCGCTGCGCGCGCACCTGGCCCGCCAGGTCGAAAGCGACGACGCCCTGTGAGCAGCGCCGGCAGCGAGTCGGCGCCCGACCAGCGCCTGCATCCGTGGTCGTGGCTGTTCGTGCTGCTGCAGCAGTTGCGGCAGTTCGTGGTGCCGCTGGTGGTGCTGCTGTTCGCCGGGCGCCGCGACAACGGCCCTTGGGAGTACGCCGAGTACGCCCCGCTGGTGGGCGTCGGCGCACTGGTGGTGGTATCGGTGCTGCAGTACTTCACCTACCGCTACAGGATCGGCGCCGACGGCATCAGCATCCGCAGCGGGCTGCTGCAGCGGAATCTGCGCGAGATCCCCTTCAGCCGGATCCACAACGTCGCCCTGCACCAGTCGCTGCTGCACCGGGTGTTCGGCGTGGCCGAGGTGCGGCTGGAATCGGCCGGGGGCAACAAGCCGGAAGGCCAGATGCGGGTGCTGGGCCTGGAGCACGCCCTGGCGCTGGAACGCCTGGTGCGCGCCCACGGCATCCAGGAGTCCGGTGGGGCGGATGCCGATGCCGACCCGGCGGGCTTGGCCGACCCCGCCCGAAACGAGCGGGTGCTGCTGTCCATGCCTCCGGGCGAGGTGGTGCGCATGGGGCTGGTTTCCAACCGCGGCATGCTGGTGGTGGCCGCCGGTGTGGGCCTGCTGGCCCAGGCCGGGCCGGAGCGGATGCTGGCCGGCTGGGTGCACGACCACCTGCGCGATGCCGCCGGTTATGCCGACGAGCTGCACCTGGGCTGGCTGGGCATGGCCGGCGTGGCGATGGCGGTGCTGGGACTGGCCGCCGCGGCCATCCGCCTGCTGTCGGTGGCGCTGGCCCTGAGCCAGTACTACGGCTTTTCGCTGGTGCAGACGCAGGGCCGGCTGGTGGTCGAGCGTGGACTGTTCGCGCGGGTGCGCACCAGCGTGCCGCCGCGCCGCATCCAGGCCTGGCACCTGGAGGAGACCCTGCTGCACCGCCTGTTCGCCCGCCGCGCCCTGCGCATCGACACGGCCACCGGCGGTGCCGAGAACGATCCGCGCAAGCTGCGTGAACTGGCCCCCATCGCCACGCCCGAAGCCTGCGACGCGCTGGCCCGGCAGCTACTGCCCGGTGCGCAGTGGCCGCCGGCGCAATGGCGCGGCGTGCCCCGCCACAGCTGGTGGCGGCTGTTCGCCGCGGCTGTGCCGTGGAACCTGCTGCTGGTGGCGGTGGCCTGGTGGCAGCTCGGTCCGTGGGCGCTGCTGGTCACCCTCTGGCTGCCCTGGTCGGCGTACGCGGCCTGGCAGCAGGCCGGGCGCATGGGCTATTCGCTGGACGCCCGGCTGCTGGCGGTCCGCGGCGGCTGGTGGTCGCGCTGGTGGCGCCTGGCGGAGGTGGACAAGATCCAGGCCCTGCGCCTGGGCCGCTCGCCGGTGGACCGCTGGCTGGGGACCGCCACCGTATCGATGGATACGGCCGGCGCTGGCGCCATGTCGCCGCCACTGCGGATCCGGTTCCTGCCCGAGGCCGAGGCCCGCGAACTGCACCAGCGGCTGGGCCGGATGCTGGCGGCCCGGCGGCTGCGCTGGTGAGCGGCGGTCACATGCCCCAGTAACCCAGCTCCCGCCGGATCTGCAGCGCGCGCCAGCGTGCGGCCAGCGGCTTGCGCGCAAGCGTATGCAGGCCGCGCCCGAGCAGCGCCTCGGTGGCCTCGATCACCCGCTCCGAGGAACGGCCGTCGCGGTACGGGTGGATCGCGCCGGCGTACGCGGCGATCGCTTCGTACAGCGCCGGCTCCGGATCGGACGCGCGGGCCAGCATTGCCGGCAGTCTCGCCGGGTCGTCGAAGTCGATCATGTGCGGCTTCGGCGCCCGGTTGCGGAAGGTCACCACCGGCTTGCGCTGGACCACGAACTCGGAGACCACCGAGGTGGTGTCGGCCAGCAGCACGTCGGCGGCCCGCTGCGCGGTGACCAGCTGTTCCGGCTCGATGAACGCGGCATTGGGCCCGGCCAGGGAGCGGTACCGCTCGAACAGCTCCGGCGCGCACTTGGGATGCAGGGTCAGCAGCCAGTAGCGCCCGGCGGCGGCCACCTGCGCGGCGATCGCCTCGAACAGGTGCGGCGCCGCGCTCAGCCGTTCGGTGAAGGTCGAAGCGAACATCACCACCTGCCGGTCGCCGGCAGGTGCACGCAGGGCCGCGGCCGCGCCGCCGTCATCGCGGAACAGCGGGTCCAGCTTGGGCCAGCCGGTCTGGCTGACGGCGAAGTGGCCCAGCTCCCGGGCCAGCGCCTCGAACGGCGCCGTGGTGGCAGGCCCCTGGGTGCAGTACAGGTCGAACAGCCCGCGCACGCGGAAGTGGCCGCGGGCATCGGCACGCTTCTCGACATTGAAGCCGTGGAACAGCTGGACCTTGGCCCCGGAGACGAAGGTCGGCACCTCGTTGGACGCGCTGAACACCGCACGCGGACGCAGGCGCGCGGCCGCTCGCACGTCCACCGCGCGAACCGGCGGCGGCAGGGCCAGGCCGGCGGCGCCGCCGACCAGCAGCGCGTGGGCCACATGGCCGCGGGCGTGCAAGGCCTCGGCCAGCGGTTGCAGAATGGGCAACCCGTAGCGCTCGGTCGCAAACAGCAGGTAGTCCGCCATCGATACCCCAGCCTCCCAGCCGGACCCTTCACGGCGCGGCGCCGTGCCGCTGTCGGCGTGCATTATCGCGTTCAACGAGGCCGGCCGCATCGGCGACTGCCTGGCCTCGCTGGCGTTCTGCGACGAGATCGTGGTGGTGGATTCCGGTTCGACCGATGCCACCGCCGCGCTGTGCCGTGCCGCCGGCGCGCGCGTGCTGCAGCGGCCTTTCGACGGCTTCCGCAGCCAGAAGCAGTACGCGGTGGAGCAGGCTCGCCACGACTGGGTGCTGTGCCTGGACGCGGACGAGCGCGTCAGCGCGGAGCTGCGCCAGGCCATCCTCGCCGCGCGCGGGACCGGCTTCGACGGCGCGGCCGGTTACCGCTTCGCGCGGCTGTCGGACTACTTCGGCCGCTTCCTGCGCCATGGCAATGCCTACCCGGACCGGGTGCTGCGGTTGTTCGACCGCCGCCGTGGCGGCTGGCGTGGCAAGCGCGAGATCCACGAGGCCGCCAGCGTCGACGGGCCGGTGCAGACCCTGCGCGGCGACCTGGTCCACTACCCCTACCGCTCGCTGGAGCAGCAGCTGGCCAAGACCCAGCGCTACGCGCGGATGATGGCCGAGTACGACTTCGCCCGCGGCAAGCGCGCGACTCTGGGCAAGCTTGTGCTGGCGCCGGCCTGGCGCTTCTGGCGCGGCTACGTGCTGCGCGCCGGTTTCCTCGACGGCTGGCACGGCCTGGTCTACGCCTACGTGCGCGCCAACTACGTGCGCCAGAAGACGATCATGCTCTGGCTGCTGCAGCAGGGGCAGGCGGTGGCCGACCCGCCCGACCCGCCCGGGCCATCGGCACCGTGATGGCGGTGCGCCGGTCATGCGGCCGCGCCGGTGGCCGTAATGGCCCAGGTGACGGAGCCGGCCAGCCCTCGCGGGCCTGGTTTCCGGTCGCAGCCCGATCGCGCAGGTCGCCCGCCCCTGCATTTGCGCTCCGGGCCTGATCCATCAGGTCGCCGGCCTGAACATCCAGCACCGCGGGCCAATGGATGCGGCCACCGACCCGGTCGTTGCGGTCGTGGCCCTGACCGGCAGGTTGCCCGCCCCGGACATTTGCGCTCCGGACCTGATCCATCAGCTCGCTGGCCTGAACATCCGGGTCCGCCGGCCAATCAATCCGGTCACCGGCCCGGTCGTTGGCGTCGTGGCCCTGACCGGCCAGGTCGCCCGCTCCGGACATCTGCGCTCCGGACCTGATCCCTTCAGGTCGCTGGCCTAAACATCCAGGCCCGCGGGCCAATCAATCCGGTCACCGGCCCGGTCGCTGCGGTCGCCGTTGTCGGCTTGGGGATCTGTTCGTGGACCTGCCCCCCCGGCCGGCGGGCCGGGCTGCCGCTGGGTGTCCGCGGCGGCGCCCGGCCTTCAGCGTGGCGGCGCGGACAGCTCGCGGGCATCGAGGTAGCCGTCGCCATTGACATCCTGGCGCGTGAACCGCTCGGCGAGCCGGCGGCGGTGCGCCTCCAGGGTGACCGGCTGGCCGCGCCCGCCGGGCAGCTCGGCGGCCGACAGCACACCGTCGCCATCGGCATCCATCCGCTCGAACGCGTAGCCCATCCAGGCCACGTATTCGCCTTGGGAGATCCGCCCGTCACCGTCGGTGTCCATGCGCCCCAGGTAATCGGCGGTGCGCTCGACCTGCGCCGCGGCGCTGCCGCCGCCGCACGCGGCCACCAGCAGCGCCCACGACAGCAGGCCCGGGCGTTTCCGTCCGGGCCTGCGGGTGGAGCCGGGTTGCGGGGGCGGCCGCATCAGTGCGCCAGGGTGTAGCCCTTGAGCCGCATCGAGTACTCCTGCAGCGCGCGGATGCCACTGGCTTCGGCCTCGTGGCACCAGGCCTGCAGCTGGCGCAGGCGGTCGGCCGCATCGTGGCTGCGGGCCTCCAGCAGCGCCGACAGGCGCGCGCGGTGCTCGACCAGGGCCTTGATCCGCGGGCGCTGCTGCACCCACTGCTGCAGCTGCTCGCGCGCGTCGGGCTTGAGCCAGCGGCCGTCGTCCACCAGTCCGCGGCGCATCCGCCGGGGCAGCAGCTCGCGCAGCTTGGCGCCGGCGGCCGCGGCCTCCTCGCGCAGGGCCGGCTTGAGCACGTTGCGCTGGTAATCGGTCATCGCCTGGAAGCGGTGCGACAGCAGCGCGCGCAGGGTCTCGGTATCCGGGGCACTGATGTTGGGACGCACGTCCAGGGTCGGCGCCACGCGCAGCACCTTGGCCAGGCCGACCTTCTCCAGGCCCTTGATCACCGCCCAGCCGATGTCGAACTCCCAGCGGCGCATGGAGAAGCGTGCCGAGCTCGGGAAGGCATGGTGGTTGTTGTGCAGCTCCTCGCCGCCGATCCACAGCGCCCAGGGGGTGAGGTTGGTGGAGGTGTCGGCCGATTCGAAGTTGCGATAGCCCCACCAGTGGCCCAGCCCGTTGACCACGCCGGCGGCCCAGAACGGGATCCAGGCCATCTGGATCGCCCACAGGGCGATGCCCGGCAGGCCGAACAGGGCGAAGTTCACGAACAGCAGCAGGGTCGGGCCCAGGTTGGCATGCGGCGTGTACAGGTGGCGCTCGATCCAGTCGTCCGGCGCGCCCTTGCCGTACTGGTCGATGCTGGCGCGGTCGGCGCGGGCCTCGCGGTACAGCTCCACGCCTTCCCAGAACACCTTGCCGATGCCGCGGGTCTGGGGGCTGTGCGGGTCTTCCTCGGTCTCGACCTTGGCGTGGTGCTTGCGATGGATGGCCACCCATTCGCGGGTGATCATCGAGGTGGTCAGCCAGGTCCAGAACCGGAAGAAATGCGCGATCGCCGGGTGGAAATCCACGCCGCGATGGGCCTGGCTGCGGTGCAGGTAGAGGGTGACGGCGAAGATGGTCAGCTGGGTGAAGACCAGCAGCACGGCCAGCAGGCCGAGCCAGCCGAGGTCGGCCAGGCCGGAGGTGAGGAACTGGATCAGGAAATCGGACATTGCCGGTGGAGCTCGCGGAAGCGGACGGGACCGGGCGCGGCGCCCGGCCACGACATGATGGGGCCTCCTCCGGCAAACTTCATCCACGCACCGCACCAAACGCGCGTACCGGCCTTGGTTGTTCAGGAACCCGCCCGCCCCATGACTGCTCCCGCCCCGCCCTCCCCCGCCGCAGGCCCGCCGCTGATCGAGCTGGACCGCGCCTGCGTGGTGCGTGGCCAGGTGCGGGTGCTGGACGGGCTGTCCCTGCGCATCGATGCGGGCCAGCACACCGCCATCCTCGGCCCCAACGGCTGCGGCAAGTCGACGCTGATCAAGCTGCTCACCCGCGAGCTGTATCCGCTGGCGCGCGCCGGCGAGGCGCCGGTGAGGGTGCTCGGCCAGGCCAGGTGGCAGGTGGACCGGCTGCGCTCGCAGCTGGGCATCGTCACCGGTGACTTCAACGCGACCCTTGCCGGGCTGGAAGGACTGACAGCGGAGGACGCGGTGCTCGGTGGGCTATTCGCCAGCTTCGCCCTGCCGCCGTTCCGGGAGATCACCGCCGCGCAGCGTGACCGCGCGTGCCAAGCGCTGGAGCGCACCGCCGCGCTGGGGCTGCGACGCCGCCCATACGCCGAGCTGTCGGCCGGCGAGCAGCGGCGGGTCCTGATCGCCCGCGCCCTGGTCAACGGCCCGCAGGCGCTGCTGCTGGACGAGCCGACGACCGCGCTGGACCTGGTCGCCCGCGGCCAGCTGCTGGACAGCCTGCGCGCCCTGGCGCGCGATGGCGTCACCCTGGTGCTGGTCACCCATCACATCGAGGAGATCATCCCGGAGATCGGCCGGGTGGTCCTGATGCAGCGCGGCAGCATCGTCGCCGACGGTGCCCCGCACCAGGTCCTGACGCCGGCGAACCTCTCCGGTGCCTTCGGCGGCCCGGTGCAGGTATGGCGCGACGACGAGGCCGGCACCGGCGTGCGCTTCCGCGCCGCGGCGGGCTGAACCGATGCCCGAGCTGCCGGAGGTCGAAACCACCCGACGTGGCCTGGCCCCGCACGTGGAGCGGCGGCGCGTCACGACCGTGACCCTGCGCCGGCCGGACCTGCGCTGGCCGATCCCCGGCGAGGTCGCGCGCGAGTTGCCAGGCCGGCGCATCGAGGCGGTGCGGCGGCGGGCCAAGTACCTGCTGCTGGACACCGACCAGGGCGACAGCGCGCTGCTGCACCTGGGCATGTCCGGCATGCTGCGGGTGCTGCCGCCGCAGACGCCGGTCGGCACCCACGACCACGTGGACATCGCCCTGGACTCGGGCCGGGTGCTGCGCTTCACCGACCCGCGCCGCTTCGGCTGCCTGCTGTGGCAGCCGGCCGGCAGCGTGCATCCCCTGTTGCGGGGCCTGGGGCCGGAGCCACTGTCAGACGACTTCGATGGCGACTGGCTGTTCGCCCGCAGCCGCGGCCGCAGCGCCCCGGTGAAGGCCTTCCTGATGGACCAGCGGATCGTCGTCGGCGTGGGCAACATCTACGCCGCCGAGAGCCTGTTCCGTGCAGGCATCTCGCCGCTGCGGGCCGCCGGCAGGGTCTCCCGAGCCCGCTACATCGCCCTGGCGGACGCGATCCGCCAGATCCTCGGCTACGCCATCACCCGCGGCGGCACCACCCTGCGCGATTTCCTCAACCCGGACGGGGCGCCTGGCTACTTCGAGCAGGAACTGGCGGTCTACGGACGCGGCGGCCTGCCGTGCCCGCGCTGTGGCGGTCCGCTGCGCGAGGCCAGCATCGGCCAGCGCACCAGCGCCTGGTGCCCGCGCTGCCAGCGCTGACCTGCCCGGCGCCGGCCGGACCTTGCTGAACAGGGAGACGCGCGCACCGCGGGGCCGGCTCCGTCGCGCACGGCCGGTTGCTTAAGATGGCGCCGCCTCCCTCCTCCCGTCTCCGCGCCATGCATCGACGCCAGTTCCTGACCCGCGCCGCCGCGGCGCTCGCCGCCGCCGGCCTGCCCCTGCCGCTGCTGACCGCCGCCGCCGCGCCCCTGCCGCTGGGCCAGCGCCACCCGTTCGACCTTGCCTGGCTCAAGGGCCACGCCCGCGCCCTGGCCGGCCGGCCGTACAGTCCACGCAGCGAGCGCCTGCCCGCCCCGGTCGCGGCGCTGGACTGGGACCAGTACCAGTCGATCGGCTTCCGCCAGGACCATGCGCTGTGGGGCGACCAGCCGGACGCCCGCTTCCAGGCCAAGTTCTTCCACCTGGGCCTGTTCTTCAAGCGGCCGGTGCGGATGTTCGAGGTCGCCGGTGGCCAGGCGCAGGAGCTGGCCTACGATCCAGGCATGTTCGACTACGGGCGCAGCGGCCTCACCGGCAAGCGCCTGCCGAAGGACCTGGGCTTCGCCGGCTTCCGCCTGAACTCCCCGGACGACATCCGCCGCGACTGGGCCGCCTTCCTGGGCGCCAGCTACTTCCGCGCGGTCGGTTCGAGCATGCAGTACGGCCTTTCCGCGCGCGGCCTCGCCATCGACACCGGCATGCCGCGCCCGGAAGAATTCCCGGAATTCACCGCCTTCTGGCTGGAGCGCCCGCAGCCGGGCTCGGATACCCTGGTGGTGTATGCGCTGCTGGATTCGCCCAGCGTCGCCGGCGCGTACCGGTTCGCCATCACCCGTGGCGAGCCGCTGGTGATGGACGTGGACGCCGCGCTTTATCCGCGCACCCGCATCGAGCGCCTGGGCATCGCCCCGGGCACCAGCATGTACCAGGTGGGCGAGAACGACCGCCGCATGGACTGGGACTGGCGCGCCGAGATCCATGACAGCGACGGCCTGGCCATGCACACCGGCAATGGCGAGTGGATCTGGCGCCCGCTGGGCAACCCCGAGCACCTGCGCTTCAACGCCTTCGCCGACGACAACCCGCGCGGCTTCGGCCTGCTGCAGCGCGACCGCGACTTCGACCACTACCAGGACGATGGCGTCTTCTACGAGAAGCGCCCGAGCCTGTGGGTCGAGCCCAAGCACGGCTGGGGCCGTGGCTCGGTGCAGCTGGTCGAGATCCCGACCGTGGACGAGACCTTCGACAACATCGTCGCGTTCTGGAACCCGGAGGCCAAGCCGGAGCCCGGCCAGGAACTGCTGTTCGGCTACCGCCTGTTCTGGGGGCAGCACCCGCCGGCACGGCCGCAACTGGCCGAGTGCGTGGCTACGCGTACCGGGCTTGGCGGGGTGATCGGCAAGAAGCGGGAGTACTTCTCCTGGCGCTTCGCGGTGGACTTCGCCGGTGGCGAGCTGGCCGCCCTCGCCGCGGCCAACGCCACGGTCGAGGCGGTGGTGGAAACCAGCCGCGGGCGCCTGGAGACCGTCTCCGCGCGCCCGCTGCACCCGATCCAGGGCTACCGCGCCATGTTCGACGTGGTGCCGCCGGACGACTCCACCGCCCAGATCGACCTGCGTCTGTACCTGCGCCACGAAGGCCGGCCACTCACCGAGACCTGGCTGTACCAGTGGAACCCGCCGCCGCCGGCGCAACGGGTGGTGTACTGATCCGGCGCCGGCAGCGGCTCAGGCCGGTGCCGGCGCTTCCTCCCGCACCAGCTCGGCGAACTGGTTGAGACGGAACGGCTTCTGCAGGAACCACGCACCCTCCGGCAACGGCGGCAGCTGCGAGCGCGGGTGCCCGGAGGCCAGCACGATGCGCGCCGAGGGGCAGACGCGCCTGGCATAGGCGGCCAGCTCCAGCCCACCGACCGGGCCCGGCATGTGGATATCGCTGAACAGGACGTCGCAGGGTTGTTCCTGCAGCAGGCGCATCGCGGCCTGGCCGTCGTCGGCCATGCGCACTTCCATGCCCAGCTCCGAGAGCACGTCGGCCAGCAGGTCGCGCAGTTCGAACTGGTCCTCGACCACCAGCACCCGCCACGGGCCGCTCACGTCTGGTCTCCGAACCGGGTCACAGCGCCGGCGCGGCGCAGGACGCGGTGATAGATGGTTGGCTGACGCATGGGTGGTTCCCCTTTTCGGTCCCGGGCATGCAAGGGTCCCCATCCGGCGTGAAGACGGCGTAAACACGTGGGTCGTTACGATTTCGTGTTTCACGGGTTGAGCGGAGCTGGACCAGGGGATGGAAAAGCGGGGGATCGTGGCCGGACGTGATTCCGGCATCGTTTTCGTGGCCGTGCTGCTGGCCGCATCTGTGGTCGGGATGGAACTGGTCGTGCCGCTGGGCTATACGGTCTGGCTGGTGTACTTCCTGGCCATCGGGGTCACCCTGTTCCAGCGCCGGGCCTGGATACCGCTGGCCCTGGCGGCCCTGGCCTGCGTCCTGCTGGTGGTCGGCTACAACCTGGCGCCGCCGAGCAGCAACTCCGCCTTTTCGGTCGTGAACCGCACCGGCGGCGCGCTGTGCTTCATCACCACCGCGCTGATCGTGATGCAGGCCATCCGTGCGCGCAGCCAGGCCGAGCGCGCGCTGTGGCTGCAGGAGGCGGAGAACGCGGTGGCCCTCGCCCTGCAGGGTGACCAGACCCCCGAACAGGTGGCGGAAGCCTCGTTGCGCGAACTGTGCCGGCACACCGGCGCCCGAACCGGCGTGCTGTACCAGCTCGAAGGCCAGTCCCTGGCCCTGGTCGGTGGGGTGGCCCTGGCCCGCGACATCCCGGCCCGGATCGGCGCCGGCAGCGGCCAGCTGTGGGAAGTGGTGGTCGAGCCGGCGCCACGCATCGTGCATGGCGTGGCGGCCGAGCACGTGGCGGTGGAATCGGCCCTGGGCCGCACGCCCGCCGGCGAACTGCTGCTGGCGCCGATCACCGCCGATGGGCAGCCCAACGGCGCCCTCGAGCTGGGGCGCACCGCGCGCCACGCCGATGGCGGCCTGGCCAGCGAGCTGCTGCGCAGGTGCTCGGAGAAGATCGGCATCGCGCTGCGCACCGCGCGCCTGCGCGCCGAACTGATCGAGCTGCTCGAGGAGACCCAGCGCCAGAGCGAGGAGCTGCAGGCCCAGCAGGAAGAACTGCGGGTGGCCAACGAGGAGCTGGAGGAGCAGAGCCGCACCCTGCAGCATTCGCAGGTCAACCTCGAGCAGCAGCAGGCCGAGCTGGAAGCGACCAACGTGCAGCTTGAGGAACGCACCCACGAGCTGGAGTCCCAGCGCCAGTACCTGCTGGCGGCGCAGGACGACCTGCTGCGCAGCCGCGCCGAGCTGGCGTCCGCCTCGCGCTACAAGTCCGAGTTCCTGGCCAACATGTCGCACGAGCTGCGCACGCCGCTCAACAGCGCGCTGATCCTGGCCAAGCTGCTGGCCGACAACCGCGACAGCACGCTGACCGCCGAGCAGGTCAAGTACGCGCAGGCGATCCACTCGGCCAACAACGACCTGCTGGCCCTGATCAACGACATCCTCGACCTGTCCAAGATCGAGGCCGGCCACGTGGAGCTGGTCGACGAGACCCTATACGCCGAATCGGTGGTGACGCGCATGCGCGACACCTTCGAGCCGCTCGCCCGGCAGAAGGGACTGGAACTGCGCATGGAAGTCGCTCCCGGCGCGCCGGCGCAGTTCGTGGCCGACAGCCAGCGGCTGCAGCAGATCCTGAAGAACCTGCTGGCCAACGCGGTGAAGTTCACCGAGCGCGGCTCGGTGTCGCTGAAGGTCGAAGGCCACGGCAGGCGCGTGCGCTTCGTGGTGTGCGACACCGGCATCGGCATCCCGCGCGAGCAGACCGGCGTGATCTTCGAAGCGTTCCGCCAGGCCGATGGCAGTACCAGCCGCCGCTTCGGCGGCACCGGGCTGGGCCTGGCGATCTCCCGCGACCTGGCGGTGCGCATGGGCGGCACGCTGGGCGTGGAGAGCGAGCCTGGCCGTGGCAGCTGCTTCACCCTGGAGATCCCGGCCGACGGCGCGCCGCCGGCGGAGGACGCACCGTCCGGTGGCGCGATGGCGGCGGCCGGTCCGGCGCCGCAGTCGCCTTCCAGGGCCGCGGCGCCTGCGGCGGCCCCGCCCGCCCCCGCGGCGGCCGCGCCTGCACCCACCCCTGCCGGCGCCCCGCCCGAGGCGGTGGCCGACGACCGCCATGGCCGCCAGCGGCCCGGGCGACTGATCCTGACGATCGAGGACGACCCGGATTTCGCCCGCGCGCTGGTGGACCTCGCCCACGAGCTGGACTTCGACTGCGTGGTCGCCCACACCGCCGAGGAGGGCCTGGCCCTGGCCGCGGAGCTGCGGCCGAGTGGCATCCTGCTGGACATCGGCCTGCCCGACGTCTCCGGCCTGAGCGTGCTCGAGCGGCTCAAGCGCGATCCGGCGACCCGCCACCTGCCGGTGCACGTGGTCTCGGCGCTGGAGCGCAGCCAGGTGGCGCTGGAGCTGGGCGCGGTCGGCTACCTGATCAAGCCGGCCACCCGCGACCGCCTGGCCGCTGCCATCCGCCAGCTCGAGCAGACCCACGCCCGCGACGTACGCCGGCTGCTGATCGTGGAGGACGACCGCGACCTGCGCGCAAACCTGCAGCTGCTGCTGGCGCGCGACCAGCTGGAGATCGTGGCCGTCGGCACCATCGCCGACGCGATCGCCCAGCTGGACCAGAGCACCTTCGACTGCATGGTCACCGACCTGTCCCTGCCCGACGGCAGCGGCTACGACCTGCTGGAGCGGATGTCCAACAGCGACACCGGCGCTTTCCCGCCGATCATCGTCTACACCGGCCGGGCGCTGACCCGCGACGAGGAGCAGCGGCTGCGCCGCTATTCCAAGAGCATCATCATCAAGGGCGCGCGCTCGCCGGAGCGGCTGCTGGACGAGGTCACCCTGTTCCTGCACAGCGTCGAGGCCTCGCTCCCCGGCGACCAGCAGCGGCTGCTGCGCGAGGCGCGCCGCCGCGACGCGGTGCTCGACGGCCGCGCGGTGCTGCTGGTGGAAGACGACGTGCGCAACATCTTCGCCCTGTCCAGCGTGCTGGAACCGCTGGGCGTGCGCCTGGAGATCGCGCGCAACGGGCGCGAGGCCCTGGAGACCGTCGGCCGCCAGGAGTTCGACCTGGTGCTGATGGACATCATGATGCCGGAGATGGACGGGCTGACCGCGATGCGCGAGATCCGCCGCAACCCGCAGCTGCAGGACCTGCCGATCATCGCGCTGACCGCCAAGGCCATGGCCGACGACCGCGAGAACTGCCTGGAGGCCGGCGCCAACGACTACATCGCCAAGCCGGTGGACGTGGACAAGCTGATCTCGCTGTGCCGGGTGTGGTGCGCGCGGCGATGACCCCCTCGGAGCTGTTCGACCTGGAGCTGGGCGTACTGCTGGAAGCGGTCTACCGCCGCTACCACTACGACTTCCGCGAGTACGCGGCGTCGTCCCTGCGGCGACGCGTGCGCCAGGCGATGGACCGCTTCGGCTGCAACTCGGTCGCGGCGTTCCAGCACCGGCTGCTGCACGAGCCGGCGCTGTTCGCCCAGGCGATGCAGTACTTCACCGTGCAGGTCTCGGAGATGTTCCGCGACCCCGGCTACTTTCGCGTGCTGCGCGAGCAGGTGGCCCCGGTACTTCAGACCTACCCCTCGTGCAAGGTGTGGGTTGCCGGCTGCAGCACCGGCGAGGAAGTGTGGTCGCTGGCGATCCTGCTGCACGAGGAGGGTCTGCTGGACCGCACCATCCTCTACGCCACCGACATCAATCCCGAGGCCCTGGCCAGTGCCGAGGCCGGGGTGTTCCCGTTGGACCGCATGGCGCGCTTCAGTAGCAGTTACCTGGCCGCCGGCGGCCGCGCCTCGCTGTCGGACTACTACACCAGCGCCTACAACGGCGCCCTGTTCGACCGCCGCCTGCGGCGCAACATCGTCTTCGCCGACCACAGCCTGGCCACCGACGAGGTGTTTTCCGAGGTACACCTGGTGTCGTGCCGCAACGTGCTGATCTATTTCAAGCGCGCGCTGCAGGACCGGGCCATCGGCCTGTTCCACGAGGCGCTGGTGCATCGCGGGTTCCTGGGCCTGGGCAGCAAGGAGTCGCTGCAATTCGGCGCGCACGCGGACCAGTTCGAGGTGTCCTCGCGCGAACACCGCCTGTACCGGAAAGTCGCATGAGCACGCTTCCCGGACCGCGCACCGGCCGCTTCGATGCCGTGGTGGTGGGGGCATCGGCCGGCGGCGTGGCCGCGCTGCGGCAGCTGCTGCACGCCCTGCCGGCGGACCTGCCGATGCCGGTGGTGGCGGTGCTGCACCTCCCGCGCGACCGCCCCAGCCAGCTGGCCGAACTGCTCGGCCACGGGTGTGCGCTGCCGGTGGCCGAGGCCGAGGACAAGGCCCGGCTGCTTCCCGGCACGGTGTGGATCGCGCCACCGGACTACCATCTGCTGGTGGAGGACCGCACCACGCTGGCGCTGTCGCTCGACGAGCCGGTGATGTTCTCGCGTCCGGCGATCGATCCGCTGTTCGAGAGTGCGGCCAGCGTGTTCGGCGAGCGCCTGCTGGCGCTGCTGCTCACCGGCGCCTCCAGCGACGGCAGCGAGGGCGTGGCGGCGGTCCGTGCCGCCGGCGGTGAAGCCTGGATCCAGTCGCCGGAGGACGCGGTTTCCTCGACCATGCCAGCCTCGGCCCTGGCGCGCGCCGGGGCCGACCGGGTCCTGACCCTGGACCAGATATGTGAACGACTGCGGGGATCCCAGCAATGAATGTCATCCTTTCCTCCCCCGCGCCAACCACGCCACAGCCCGACCGGGTCAACGTGCTGGTCGTGGACGATGTGGCCGAGAACCTGGTCGCGATGCGTGCGCTGCTGCAACGCGACGGCGTGGAGGTGCTGTGCGCGTCCTCCGGCGCCGAAGCGCTGGAGCTGCTGCTGTCGCACGAGGTCGCGGTGGCGCTGCTGGACGTGCACATGCCGGAGATGGACGGCTTCTCGCTGGCCGAGCTGATGCGCGGCGCCTCGCGCAGCCGCGAGGTGCCGATCATCTTCCTCACCGCCTCGCCCAGTGATCCGCGGCGCGCGTTCAAGGGCTACGAGGCCGGCGCGGTGGACTTCCTGCACAAGCCCGTCGAACCGCAGGTGATCCTCGGCAAGGTCAAGGTGTTCGTGGAGCTGTTCCAGCAGCGCCGCCTGCTCAAGGAGCGGGCCGATACCCTGGAGCGCGCGCTGCAGCTCAACGAGACGATGATGGCGGTGCTGACCCACGACCTGCGCACGCCGCTTTCGGCCATGCTGCTGTGCGCCGAGAAGCTGTCGATGCACCTGCCCGACGACGAGCGGGTGCGACGCACCCTGGCCCACCTGGAGGCCAGCGGCTGGCGCATGTCGCGCATGGTGGAACAGTTGCTGGACTTCTCGCGCATCCGCAGTGGCGGCCTGCACCTGCAACCGCGCCTGCTGCAGCTGGACGAGCTGCTGGCCGGCACGGTCGGCGAGATCCGGCGGGCCAATCCCGGCGCACTCATCGCGCTGGACGTCCCCGGCCCGCTGCCGCTTACGGCCGATCCCGACCGCCTGGCACAGGTGGTCAGCAACCTGGTGGGCAACGCCGTGGTGCACGGCAACGGCGGCACGGTGGACGTGGTCGCCGCGCCGGCCGATGCCGGCGGCGTGGTGCTGCGGGTGTCCAACCCCGGGCGGATCGACGAGGCGGTGCTGCCGCGCCTGTTCGAGCCGTTCAAGGGCTCGTTCCGGACCAGCCAGGGCCTGGGCCTGGGCCTGTTCATCGCCGACCAGTTCGTCCAGGCCCATGGCGGCAGCCTGGAGGCGATCAACGAGGACGACCAGGTCCACTTCAAGGCCTGGCTGCCGGACAACGCCGGCCGCGCCGCCTGAACGGCCGCGCGGCGCGGCCGGTGCGCTACAGCAGCGGGACCTGCATCGGCTCGATCACGCCTTCGCCGCGCATGACCTTCTTGAACTCCGGGCGGCTGACGGACACGTAACGCTCGTTGCCGCCGATTTCCACCTGCGGACCGTCGTGCACCGCGCGCCCCTGGGCGTCGACGCGCACGTTCATGGTCGCCTTCTTGCCGCTGTGGCAGATGGTCTTGATCTCCTGCAACTCGTCGGCCCATGCCAGCAGGTACTGGCTGCCCTCGAACAGTTCGCCGCGGAAGTCGGTGCGCAGCCCGTAGCACAGCACCGGGATGCGCAGCCGGTCCACGACCTCGCTCAACTGCCACACCTGGCTGCGGTCGAGGAACTGGGCCTCGTCCACCAGCACGCACCCCAGCGGCCCGTGCGCGGCGATGTCGCGCTCCACCAGCCACTCCAGGTCGGTGTCGCGCTCGAACGGCACGCCTTCGGCCCGCAACCCGATGCGCGAGGCGATCACGCCACCGCGCCCGGCCCGGTCGTCCAGCCGCGGCGCCAGGATCAGCGTGCGCATGCCGCGCTCGCGGTAGTTGTGCGCGGACTGCAGCAAGGTGGTGGTCTTTCCGGCGTTCATCGCCGAGTAGTAGAAGTAGAGCTTGGCCATGGCGCGGATTCTACGGCCCGGGCGCCGGGCGGACACCGCGCCGGCGGCACGCGGGGCGACGGGCGACCGGTTCTCCGCTCCAGGCCGCACCTCGATGCGCTCCACGGTGGGGCGCGGCGGTGGGCAGGCCCGGCCCGTTCGCGAGCGGCGCCTGGCCTGGCCGGCGACGCCGGCGGGAATCGCGCCGCGTCTCCGTCTCCGGCGGTGATCGCAGGCCACAGCGACGTTCCGGCCGGTCCGGCGGCGCAGCCGCGATGCTGCCGCGGGCGACCGGGACTGTGGCGGCCGGATGACCGCTGGCCAGTGTGGCGGGCCCGGCTGGCGCCTGGCGCCGGCACCCGCCAGCCGCCAGGTGACATCCGGCGCCAGCCCACCGGGCCGGGCGGCGTCCCTAGCGCCCGGCCGGGACCTGTTCCACGTCGCCGACATCCACCTTCTCGCGCGGCGGCGCCTGCCACACCTGGTCCTGCCAGGCCCAGTAATGGCTGGGTTCCCAGTAGTCGGGGCGATAGTAGTCCGAGGCGCGCAGCACCTTCCCGGTGCCGGCCGCCGGCCCTGTCATCGGCACGATCCGGACGAAGCCCACCGAGCCGACCCGGCTGCCAGTGACCTTGCGGCCCTCGCGGCGCAGGATCTTCTCCAGCCGGGGCTTGGCCGCCGCATCGCCGAACTCGGCCAGCAGGGCCTGGCCGCGCTCGATCGCCGCCGTCTGCTCGGCACTGGTCAGCTCGCGCCAGTAGCGCTCGCGAAGGATGGTGAAGTTGGCATACAGGCGCTCGGCCGCCAGATCCATCCAGGCGTAGCCGATGGGGCGGTCCGCCGGTACGCCCAGTCCCTTCCAGTACATCTCGGCCAGCATCGCCATCGAGGCCTTGTCGGCATAGGTCGCCGCCCGGCGGAAGTGACCGTGGGCCTCGTCGTAGCGCTTGTTGTGGAAGGCGTGCAGGCCCTCGCGGCGCCAGCGGATGTCCGGGTGGGCGGCCAGGAAGCCCTCGGTCAGCAGCTCAGGCGCGATGTCCGGCTCGCCGACGAAGTTGCCGAAGGTCGGGCGCTCGACCGGGCCCTGCCATTCCATCAGGTGTGCCGGGGCGGCCTCGCGCGCCGGCTCGGCGCCCGCCGGCACCCACGCGGCCGCCAGCAGCAGGGGGAGGATCACGCGCAGGCCGGCCCGCCGGCCGGTGTCGCAACACTGGTTCATCGGTCTGCTCCATGCGGGATTCGCAGGCCGTCCCGGCCCGCGGACCGGGCCATCCGGTCACCCTGACCATAGCAAAGGGCCGGCTTCGCCACAGCGGGTAGAATGCCCCGCCCGCCTGTCAGATTTTGCCGTGCTCAACCCTCCCCAACGCGCCGCCGTCCTGCATGACCAGGGTCCGCTGCTGGTGCTGGCAGGCGCCGGCAGCGGCAAGACGCGGGTCATCGTGGAGAAGATCGCGCACCTGATCGCCACCGGGCGCTACCCGGCCCGGCGCATCGCCGCGATCACCTTCACCAACAAGTCGGCCAAGGAGATGCGCGAGCGCGTGGCCAGGCGCATCCGCGGCGAGGCGGCCGAAGGGGTGACGATCTGCACCTTCCACGCCCTGGGCCTGAAGTTCCTGCAGATCGAGCACGAGGCGGCGGGCCTCAAGCGTGGCTTCTCGATCTTCGATGCCGACGACGCCGCCGCCCAGGTCAAGGACCTGATGCCCGGCGCCAAGCCCGATGCGGTGGACGACGCACGCAACCTGATCTCGCGGGCCAAGAACGCCGGCCTGTCGCCAGAGCAGGCCACTGCCCTGGCCCGCTCGACCCGGGAACTGGAGGCCGCCCGGCTGTACGCCCGCTACCAGGCGCGGTTGTCGACCTTCAACGCGGTGGACTTCGACGACCTCATCCGGCTGCCGCTGCAGATCCTGGAGGAGAACGCGGAAGTGGTCGCGGCCTGGCGCGAGCGCATCGGCTACCTGCTTGTGGACGAGTGCCAGGACACCAACGACGCCCAGTACCGCCTGCTGCGCGCCATCGCCGGGCCGGCCGGCAACTTCACCTGCGTGGGCGACGACGACCAGAGCATCTACGCCTGGCGCGGCGCCAACCCGGAGAACCTGGACCAGATGTCCCGGGACTACCCCAACCTGCAGGTGATCAAGCTGGAGCAGAACTACCGCTGCTCCAACCGCGTGCTGCGCGCGGCCAACGCGCTGATCGCGCGCAACCCCCACAAGCACCTCAAGACCCTGTGGTCGGACCAGGCCGACGGCGAACGCATCCGGGTGTGGGAATGCCGCGACAACGAGCACGAAGCGGAGAAGGTCGCCGGCGAGATCGCGTTCCTGCACGAGGCCCGGCAGGTGCCGTGGAGCGACTTCTGCATCCTGTTCCGCGGCAACTTCCAGTCGCGGCCGCTGGAGAAGGCGCTGCAGCTGTTGCGGGTGCCCTACCACCTCACCGGCGGCACCGCCTTCCTGGAGCGCCAGGAGGTCAAGGACGCGCTGTCCTGGCTGCGGGTGATCGCCAATCCGGACGATGACGCGGCCTTCCTGCGCGCGGTGCAGTCGCCGAAGCGGGAAGTCGGCGCGACCTCGCTGGCACGGCTGGCCGAACTGGCCGCCAGCCGCGGCATGCCGTTGTCGCGCGCCGCACAGTCCATGGGCGCGCTGCAACAGCTGCCGCCGCGCGCGGCCAATGGCCTCGGTGGATTCAACGATGCCATCGCCGACCTGCGCGAGCAGGCGGGCCGCCTCAGCGCATCCGACCTGGTACGCCGGCTCGCCGAGAAGTCCGGCCTGCTCACGGAGCTGCGCGCGCAGTGCAAGGACGAGGCGTCGTTCCAGCGCCGCAAGGCCAACCTGGACGAACTGGCCGAATGGTTCGACGGTGGTCCGCGCGGGGCCACGGCCGGCGACCTGGCCGCGCAGCTGGCGCTGCTCTCGCGCAACGACAAGGACGACGGCGGCAACCAGGTGCGGATGATGACGCTGCACGCAGCCAAGGGCCTGGAATTCCCCTATGTGTTCATCATCGGCTGCGAGGACGGCACCCTGCCGCACGAGGTGGCCGTGGAGGAAGGCTCGCTGGAGGAAGAACGCCGGCTGATGTACGTGGGCATCACCCGCGCCAAGATCCAGCTGTGGCTCAGCTACAGCCGCGAGACCCGGCGCTTCCGCGAGAAGGTGCGGCTCAAGCCGAGCCGCTTCCTGGACGAGCTGCCGGCGGCCGAGCTGCAGCGCGACGGCGCCGACCCGGTGGCCGACGCCGAACGCAAGAAGGAGCGCGCCAACGCGGGCTTCGCCGCGATCCAGGCGCTGCTGGACGGGTGAGCCGCCGGCTCAGTCCCACTCGGTGCGGCAATGCACCCGCGCCGACTGGCCCGGCTCCAGGCGCTGCCCGGGCGCGAGGTTGAACACGTCGGGCATCGCGGTCTGCGGCTCGACGCAGGTCGCGTGCGGGGTCTGGTCGTAGACCACCCAGTCACTGCACTGCGGCGCGTGCACGGTCAGGCGCTGCCCGCCGCGCGCCAGGCCCACGGGACTGTGGTTGACGAAACAGTCGTCCCACGGCCCGGGCGGCACCGGCTGCGGCGGCAGGGTGGCCATGTCGTCGGCATCGCGTGCGTAGATCGCCTGCGGCGCGAACTCCAGCCGCTCCGGTTTGCGGAACCAGGGGTGCCAGCCCAGCGAGAAGGGCATGGCGTGGTCGCCTGCACTGAGCTCAAGGGCCTGCAGCAGCGACCGCCCCTGCAGCTCGATGCGCTGGCGCGCGCGGCCGCCGAACGGCCAGCGTGAGTCGACCGGCAGTTCCAGTCCGAGCACGACGTGGGCCGGGCCCTGTTCAAGCACCTGCCAGGGCATCAGGTAGCCGACGCCGTGGATGGCGTGGTTCCCCAGGTTGCGCGGCAGCTGGTAGTCGGCGCCATCGAAGCGGAAGCGGCCGTCGCGGATGCGGCCGCACCAGGGCACCATCGGGTACGAACCCCAGGCGATGGCCGCCTCCGAACCGTGTTCGCCATGGCCGACAAGCTGTTCGACGCCATCGACCCGGATCTGGGCGATGCGGCCCCCGGCCTGCGGTGCGATGTCCACCGACAGCGCACCGGCTTCGAGCGTCAGCAGGGGACCGGGCGCCATCGGCGTGGTCGGGCCGATGGCATCAGGCGGTGCCGCCTCAGCGGCCATACGGATCCATGGTGATGATCCGGCCCTGGTCGTCGTACTTGAGCTCCACCACCTTGGCCGAGCGCAGGTGGGTGACGCCGCCGGACAGGATGGAGTCGTGGTAGTACAGCCACCACTTGCCGCCGAACTCCACGACCGAGTGGTGCGTGGTCCAGCCGACCACCGGGGTCAGGATCACGCCGCCATAGGTGAACGGGCCATACGGGTTGTCGGCGGTGGCCCAGCACAGCAGGTGGGTATCGCCGGTGGAATAGGTCAGGTAGTAGCGGCCCTGGTACTTGTGCACCCAGGCCGCCTCGAAGAAGCGGCGTTCGGTGTCGCCGGCCAGCAGCGGCTTGCCTTCCTCGTCGAGGATCAGCACCTCCCGCGGCGCCTCGGCGAACTGCTTCATGTCAGCGGTCATGCGCGCCACGCGCGCACCCAGCGCGGGCTGGTCCGCGGCCGGCTCCTCGTTGGCGGCGTCGTAGCGGTTGTCGCGGTACTTCTGCAGCTGGCCGCCCCAGATGCCGCCGAAGTACATGTAGAACTCGCCGTCGTCGTCGCCGAACACGGCCGGGTCGATCGAATAGCTGCCCTCGATCGGCTGCGGCTCGGCCTTGAACGGACCCTCCGGGCGGTCGCCGACGGCCACGCCGATCTGGAAGATGCCGTCGGGGCGCTTGGCCGGGAAGTACAGGTAGTACTTGCCATCCTTGCTTGCCGCATCCGGGGCCCACATCTGCTTCTCGGCCCACGGCACGTCCTTGACGTGCAGGGCGACGCCGCAGTCCTCCGCCGGCGACTCGGGGCTGTCCTGGCGCAGCACGTGGTAGTCCTGCATCTGGAAGTGGCCGCCGTCGTCGTCGAACGCGGCACCGGCTTCGATGTCGTGCGAGGGATAGATGTAGACCTTGCCCTCGAAAACGTGCGCGGACGGGTCGGCGGTGTAGATGCCGGTCACCAGCGGCGTGGAGATGGCCTTGCCGGCCAGCTCCGCGAGCTGCTCTTGCGTGTATTCCTGGTCTGCCATGGGGGCAACTCCTGCGTGGATGGGGCGAAGCGGTCAGGCGGCCTGGCCGACGCGACGCTCGGCCAGCTCGCGCTCGATGCGCGACTCCATCGGTTTGTTGATCTTGTAGAAGAACATCAGCGCGGCGCAGGCCAGGAAGGGCAGCGAGGCGTAGACGCTGACCGCCAGGCGGATGCCGTCGACCGCGCCCTGCGGCTGGCTGTCGGCACCGGCCTGGTAGCGGTAGTAGGCGAGGATCGCCGCGACCAGCGCGCCACCCACGCTCAGGCCCACCTTCAGCCCGCACAGGATGGCCGAGAAGATGATGGCGGTGGCGCGGCGGTTGTTCTTCCAGTCCGAGTAGTCGGCCACGTCGGCCACCATCGCCCACAGCAGCGGGGTGGTGATGCCGTAGAAGAAGCCGTGGGCGATCTGCGACAGGAACACCAGGCCGATCGAGTCCGGCGGATAGACGTAGAACGCCAGCATGAACAGGGTGGACACGAACAACGCCGTCCCGAACACGTCGCGCTTGCCGAAGCGGTTGGCGAGGCGGTTGGAGAACATGATGCCGATGATCATGAAGATGATGCCGCCGGCGTTGAACAGGCCGAAGGCGGAGGTCGGCGCATCGTCCGGCCAGCGGAACTCGCTCAGGCCCATGCCGGTCAGCACGGCATTGAGGCCGGCGATCAGCGCGTTGAAGCCGATGTCGTCGAGGAAGCGGGCCAGCGCCGGCTCGCTCAGGTAGTTCTGGAAGTAGTACACGTACATGCCACCCTTCAGCGCCAGGGTGGTGAACACCAGGATGGTGGCCAGCAGCATCACCAGCCAGGGGCCGTTGCCGGCGAGGTCCTTTAGGTCCTGGCCGATGGTGGACTTCTGCCCCGGCGCCGGCACCACGCGCTCGCGGGTGGTGAAGAAGGTGATCAGGAAGAACACCGTGCCGATGATGGCGAACAGCATCATCGCGTTGTGGAAGCCGCGCACCTGGTCGCCGTCACCGAGGATCAGCACGATCGGCAGCAGCAGGCCCTGGATGATGAACTGGGCGATCATCACCGCCACGAAGCGGTACGAGGACAGGCTGTTGCGCTGGGCCATGTTGCCGGTCAGCACGCCGCTCAGGGCCGAGTACGGCAGGTTGTTGGCCGCGTACACCAGGACCAGCAGGGTGTAGGTGCCGGCGGCGTACAGCACCTTGCCGCGGTCGCCGAGGTCGGGGGTGCTGAAGGCCAGCAGCGACAGCACGCCGAACGGGATGGCGGTGAACAGGATCCACGGCCGGAACTTGCCCCAGCGCGAACGCGTGCGGTCGGCCAGCACCGCCACCAGCGGGGTGAACACGAACGCGCCCAGCATGCCGACCACGAAGATGATCTTCGCCGCGGTCGCCGCGGGAATGCGATAGACGTCGGTATAGAAGAACGCAAGGAAGGTGACCAGCGTCTGGAAGATCAGGTTGGCCGCCAGGTCGCCCAGGCTGTAGCCGACCTTTTCGCGTACGGAAAGGACCTCGCTGTTGCTGCTCATGCTTCCCCGGCTCATTGCTGAAGTGGTGGATGGCGGGACGCTGCCCGCCAGGGTTGTTGCCTCGCGCGACGCATGGCGTCGCGGTGGTTACCGCTACCATCGGTCCCGAAGCATACCCGAAAGGCGACACCGTCCAGCTTCGGCGTGCGTGCGCCCGGCGACCGGCGGGCCAGCGATCCGGGTGCACCGGTTCGGAAGTGGCCAGGACGCCTTGTTTTAAGGGGTTTTCCGCGTCCCGGAAAGAACGCGGCCCACCACGGCGTTGTCGCCGGGTGGGCCGCAATCCTTAGTGCAGTGCAGCAATCAGAACGTGCCGCGGATACCGACGGTGAAGGTGGTGCCCGGGTCGTACATGTCGTTGACCGCGTTCGGGAAGGCGAAGTACGAGCGACGCTTCTCGCCGGTGAGGTTCAGCACGTTGAAGGTCAGCTGCGGCTCGGAGCGGATGCCCTTGAGCGTGTAGCTGGCCGACAGGTCGAGCTGGCTGCGGTCCTCGCCGTAGATCTGCGCGAACGGGATGCCCTGCTGGTTCGGGCCGGTGCCGGTGGCGCCCTCGGTCCAGGAGTAGGACAGGCGCACCGAGGCGACGTCGTTCTCCCAGTAGGTGGTGGCGTTCCACATGCTCGGCGCGACACCGAACACGTTGCCGGACAGCGACTTGGCATCCTTGCCCAGCGTCTTGATGTCGATGCTGGTGTAGTTGGCCATGAAGCCCAGGCCGTCGAACACGAAGCTCAGCGGTTGCACCCAGATCGCTTCCCAGCCGCGGATTTCCAGTTCGGCGTCGGCGTTGACCTGCTGGTTGACGTTGACCGTGGCCACGTTCGGGCCGCCACGCGAGTTGATCGCCTGCTGCTGCGAGTCGACCAGGGTATCGAACGGGATGCCCAGGCTGAGGAACGGCAGGGTGGTCACGCCCTGGTAGGTGTAGCCCTCGATGCGCTTGTTGAACAGGGTCAGGCCGACGAAGCCCTCGTCGCCCGTGTACCACTCGCCACCGATGTCGAAGTTGGTGGAGATGTACGGGGTGAGGTTCGGGTTGCCCTGGTTGGCCACCTGCGCCGAGATGTCGGTGAAGGTGGTGGCCGGCAGCATCGAGCTCGGGTTCGGGCGGGTCATGGTGCGCGACGCGGAGGTGCGCAGCACCACGTTGTCGGCCACGTCCCACGCGGCGCTGAACGACGGCAGCCATTCGGCGTAGTCGCCGGTCAGCGTCTGCCACTGGCGGACGCCGCCGATGGTCACCGGCCCGCTGATCTCCTGGTCGGTGGCCGCGTAACGCACGCCGAAGTTGTAGCGCAGGCCGCGGTTCCAGATCTCCGACTCGCCGTTGACCATCACGAACGCGGCCTTGGTGGTCTCGTCGAAGCCGCCGGTGGCGCCACCGGTGTTCGGACCGCTCGCCTCGCCGGCCGCGTCGCGGTACTGGGCGTAATTGGTGTCCCGCATGAACCGGTCGAAGTCCACCGTCACGAAGCCGGTGGGGCCCGGGAGGATGTAGTCGGCCAGCTGGGCGTCGCTGATCTGCGACAGGGCGTACGGCTGCCAGTCGGTGCCGGTGTCGCCGAAGCCCTGGATGCGGCGCTGGTTGTTGTCCCAGGCCACGCCGAAGGTGATGTTGTTGCGGTCATCGCCCAGCTGCAGGTCGGCGCGCAGGCCGCTGGTCTCGGTGACGCGCTTCTCGTTCTGCGCCCAGACGCGACCACCGGTCCAGGTCCAGCCCAGGTTCGGATCGTTCAGGTCCAGCGCGCTGTTCCAGGTCGGGACGCTGCCGTTGTTGGTGTACTCCAGGGTGGTGAACGGCGAGTTGAAGCCGATCGTCGGGGAGTCGCGGAACATCCAGCTGCGGCTCATGTTGGCCTGCACGTCCAGCTTCACGGTCTGGTCGTCGCCGAACCAGAAGGTGCCGCCCGGGGTGACGTGCCAGTACTGCACGTCCTCGGTGTACGGACGCGCTTCCATGAAGAACTGCGCGTTGGTGAAGGTGGCGCTGGTGACGACGTTGTTGGCATCCAGCTGCATGTCCAGCGGGATGATGTTGCCGTTGCGGCCGATCAGGTTGATGTCGATGCGGTCGTTGGTGCGGTGCGCCTTGGTGTAGAGCACGTCCATGAACAGCTCGACGTTGTCGTTCGGGCGCCACTGCACCGAGCCCAGGAACGCGTCGCGGTCACGGTCGCCGCCCATGTGCACCGGACGGCCCAGGCGCGGGATCAGCGCTTCGCCGATCTGCTCGGTGGTCAGGCCCGGGTTGTTGGCGCGCAGCCAGTCGGCGTCGATCACCTGGCCCGGGGTCAGGCCGGCACCGACGGTGGACGGGTTGTTCGGCACCGCATCAGGGATGCGCCAGCCGTTGCCACCGGTGACATTGCACGGCTGGCCAAGGGCCGGGAAGCCGGCGGCGTCGCCGCCGTTGCCGCACTGGGCGTTGGTCAGGTTCGGGTTGGTCCAGCCGATGGTCTCGTAGCCTTCCACGCCGATCTTGCCGCGGCTGGAGGTCAGGCCGACGAGCACGCCGAAGGTGCCCTGCTCATTGGTCCAGTTGCTGATCACCGAACCGCGCGGGCTGGCCTTCTCGCTGATGTCGTTGTAGTCGGCCTGCAGCGAGTAGGTGGTGTGGTTGCCGGAGATGTCGAACGGACGCATGTTGCGCATGTCGACCACGCCGGACGCGCCGCCTTCGGTGAGCTTGGCGGTCGGGGACTTGTACACCGTGACCTGGTTGAAGAACTCGGTCGGGAAGATGTTCAGGTCGACTTCGCGGTTCTGGTTGGTCGCATCCAGGCCGATCGAGGCGGTGGCAACCGACGCACCGTTGATGGTGGTCTTGGTGAAGCTGTTGGGCAGGCCGCGGATGGCGATGTTCAGGCCTTCGCCGTTGACGTCGCGGTTGAGCTGGATGCCCGGGATGCGGCTCAGCGACTCGGCGATGTTGGTGTCCGGGAACTTGCCGATGTCCTCGGCGAAGATCGAGTCGGTGAAACCGGTCGAATCGCGCTTGGCTTCGGTCGAATACTGCAGGCTCTGGCGGAAACCGCGAACGGTGACCGTATCCAGTTCGACCGCCTGGTCACCGCCCTGGGCGGCCGGGGCCTGGGCTTCCTGCGCGATCGCGCTGCCGCTGGCAAGCGCCAGGCACAGCAGACCCAAGGCGCGCGACAGTTCTGTCTTGCAAGGCTTCCTGTTCACCGTACTCCCTCCCGTTTCTGGTGGCTTGGTGGTGGCTCGGACGAGCCCTAGTCCACCGGTGTCTTTCAGTTGTTGGTATTTGGATTCGCGCCGGGAACTGCACGCTGCGAACGCGATTCGCAAAGCATCCATCCCTTGGCGGCGGCGATGGTAGCGTTCTCAAACTCGGCGGCGCAAGCGAATTCCGGGCTCGCACCTATGTTGCAGTGCATGATGAAAACCCCATGTTTTGAAGGATTTCCGGCGCTTGGCCGATGACAGCGCTGACATCCGCACGCCATCGCAGGTTCTGCTTGGTAACCGGTTTCCTGCTGTGTTAATGATAGCGATACCAATCTGCGCAGGCCGGAGGGGGCTTTCATGCTGCAGCGCGCTGACGACGCCTTTTTTGTTGCGTCGCAACACCAATCCGCCGCGGTGACCGCATGAGCACCGCCGCATCCGAGGCCTCGGCCAGCATCGGCAGGTTCCGCTGGCGCGTGTGCGCCATGCTGCTGGCCGCGACCACGATCAACTACATCGACCGCCAGGTCCTGGGCGTGCTGGCGCCGTTCCTGCAGGACGAGATCGGCTGGAGCGAGATCGAGTACGGCTACATCGTGATGGCCTTCCAGGCCGCGTACGCGATCGGCCTGCTGTGCGCCGGCGCGGTGATCGACCGCTTCGGCACCCGTATCGGCTATGCGCTGGCGATCAGCATCTGGTCACTGGCGGCAATGGGCCATGCGCTGGCAGCGAGCGTGCTGGGCTTCATCCTCGCCCGCTTCGCGCTGGGCCTGGGCGAGGCGGGCAACTTTCCGGCCGCGGTCAAGACCGTCGCCGAGTGGTTCCCCAAGCGCGAGCGTGCCTTCGCCATCGGCATCTTCAACGCCGGCTCCAACATCGGCGCGATCATCGCCCCGTTGATGGTGCCGATCGTCGCGGCGGCGTGGGGCTGGCAGGCGGCGTTCCTGTGCACCGGTGCGCTCAGTGCAATCTGGCTGACGGTATGGCTGACCCGCTACCGCCCGCCGGAACAGCAGTCGAAGCTGACCGCCGCCGAGCTGGCCCACATCCGCAGCGATCCGCCGGACAGCACGGTCAAGGTGCCCTGGCTGCAGCTGCTGCGGCACCGCCAGGCATGGTCCTTCGTGGCCGCGAAGTTCATCACCGACCCGGTGTGGTGGCTGTTCCTGTTCTGGCTGGGCAAGTTCCTGGCATCCGAGTACGGGCTGTCGCTGGCCAAGATCGGACTGCCGATGATCGTGGTGTACCTGATGGCGGACGTGGGCAGCATCGCCGGTGGCTGGCTGGCCGGGCGGTTCGTGCGGCTGGGATGGAGCATGAACCGGGCGCGCAAGGGCGCGATGCTGGTCAGCGCGCTGTGCGTGGCGCCGGTGGTACTGGTGACCTACGTCGACAACCTGTGGATCGCCGTCGGCCTGATCGGCCTGGCGATGGCCGGCCACCAGGGCTGGTCGGCCAACGTGCTGACATTGCCGTCGGACATGTTCCCGCGGCAGACCGTGGCTTCGGTGGTGGGCATCGGCGGCTTCGCCGGCGCGGTGGGTGGCATGGCGATGTCGTTCTTCACCGGCTCGCAGCTGCAGTCCACCGGCAGCTACAGCACGATCTTCCTGATCGCCGGCTGCGCCTACATGGTCGCGCTGGTGGTGGTGCACCTGCTGGCCCCGCGCCTGGAAGCGGCCCGTTTCGAACTCCCGCGCACGCCCGGCACCTGAGCCGGCGCGCGCGCTCATGACGCCCTGCCCGTCGCGCCTCTCTGTGGCGGACAGGGCCGCCAATGCGAGAGTGCCATGACCCGTAGAACCCGACTTGCCCTGTTCCTGGGCGCCCTGTTCCTGCTCCCGGCAGCGGCGCTGGCGCGCCAGGACTGCCGCAGCCCGGCCGCCGTGTGCGAAGCGCGCACCGGCGGCAGCCTGCCCCTGATCGAACGCGGCACGCCATTGCCGGTGCTGGTGGACGATGCCGACTTCACCGCGGTGAAGCTCGCCGCCGACGCGCTGCGCGCTGACCTGGCCGCGGTGGCCAGACGCCAGGCGCCCGACGGGACGCAACCGAAGCTGGCGATCATCGCCGGCACCCTTGGCCACAGTGCGCGCATCGACCGCATCGTGCGCGGGAAGAAGCTCGACACCTCCGGCGTGGACGGCACCTGGGAGGCGTACCTGATCCAGGTGGTCGACGCGCCCGAGCCGGGCATCGACCGCGCCCTGGTGGTGGCCGGCGCCGACCGCCGCGGCACCGCCTTCGGCCTGTACGAGCTGTCGCGCCGCATCGGTGTGTCGCCGTGGACCTGGTGGGCCGACGTGCCGCCGGCGCAGCGCAGCCGGCTGCACATCGCCCCCGGCCGCTTCGTCGACGCGCCCAAGGTCCGCTACCGCGGCATCTTCATCAACGACGAGGATCCGGCCCTGGGCGGCTGGAGCAAGGCGACCTTCGGCGGCACCAACCACCGCTTCTACGAACGCGTGTTCCAGCTGATCATGCGCCACAAGGCCAATTACCTGTGGCCGGCGATGTGGCTGCCGCGTGCGTTCTACGACGACGACCCGAAGAACGCCGAGATGGCCGACGCCTATGGCGTGGTGATCGGGACCAGCCACCACGAGCCGATGATGCGTGCCCACGACGAGTGGTCGCGCCACGGCAGCGGGCGCTGGGACTACACCAGCAACAGCAAGGTGCTGCAGGACTTCTGGCGCGGCGGCATGGAGCGGCTGCAGGGGCGCGAGGCGGTGGTCACCCTGGGCATGCGCGGCGATGGCGACGAGGCGATGACCGAGGGCACCGCCACCGAGTTGCTGGAACGCATCGTCGCCGACCAGCGGCGGATCATCGGCGAGGTCACCGGCAAGCCGGCCGAGCAGACCCCGCAGGTCTGGGCGCTCTACAAGGAGGTGCAGGACTACTACGACGCGGGCATGCGCGTGCCCGACGACGTCACCCTGCTGTTCGCCGACGACAACTGGGGCAACATCCGCCGCCTGCCGGACCCGGCCGCGCGCCGCCCCGGCGGCTACGGCGTGTACTACCACTTCGACTACGTCGGCGGCCCGCGCAACTACAAGTGGATCAACACCACCCAGGTCGAGCGTGCGTGGGAACAGATGCGCCTGGCCTGGGCCCATGGCGTGGAACGCCTGTGGGTGGTCAACGTCGGCGACATCAAGCCGCAGGAGCTGCCGATCAGCGCCTTCCTCGACCAGGCCTGGGACCCGGACGCGGCGGACCTGGAATGGGTCAAGCAGTACCCGGCCAGGTGGGCCGCCGAGCAGTTCGGCGCCGTGCATGCCGGTGAGATCGCCTCGATCCTCAGCGACTACACCCGCATCAATGCGCGCCGCAAGCCCGAGCTGATCGACGCCTCCACCTGGAGCCTCGTGCACGACCGCGAGGCCGGCCGGGTGCTGGCCGAGTGGGATGCGCTGGTCGAGCGCACCACCGAACTGGCGGCGAAGATCCCGGCCAGCCAGCGCGACGCCTGGTACCAGCTGGTCGAGTACCCGGTGCTGGCCAGCGCCAACCTCAACCACCTGTACGTGGCGGTGGCCCGCAACCGGCTGTACGCGGCGCAGGGCCGGGCCTCGGCCAATGCCTGGGCGCGGAAGGCCCGCGAACTGTTCGCCCGCGATGCCGAGCTGCAACGCGTGTACGAGCAGGACATCGCCGGCGGCAAGTGGATCCACATGATGAGCCAGCCGCGCATCGGCTACACCCACTGGCAGTCGCCGCCGCGCAACATCCTGCCGGCACTGGTCACCGTCGATGCGCCGGAGAAGGGCGTCACCGGCGTGGCCGTGGAAGGCGATCCCACCGGCTGGCCGGCCAGCCTGCGCGCGCCGCGGCTGCCGGAGCTGGACCCGGTGGCCGCCCCCACCCGCGAAGTGGTGGTGTTCAACCGCGGCCAGGCGCCCATCCCGTTCACCGCCACCAGCCGTGCGCCCTGGCTGAAGGTCTCGCCGGCCGCCGGCGAGGTCGGCGACGAGCAGCCGCTCAAGCTGGAGATCGACTGGGACGCACTGCCGGAAGGCCGGCACGAGGGCGTCATCTACATCCGTGGCAAGGACTGGACCGAGGTCTACGTGACCGTCCCGGTGAACAAGCCGCCGGTGCACCGCGGCGCGCGTGGCTTCGTCGAGGGCAACGGCGTGGTCGCGATCGAGGCCGAGCACCACAGCCGCGCCGTGGCCCCGCCCGGTGGCCAGTGGCAGGTGATCCCGAACCTGGGCCGCACCCTGTCGGCGGTCACCGCGTGGCCGGCGACCGGCGAGCCGCTGGTACCCGGCGGCGACAGCGCGCGGCTGGAATACCCGGTGGTGATGGACGGCGACGGCGAGGTCGAAGTGCGCGTGCTGGTGTCGCCGACCCTGGACATCCGCCATCGTGGCGGGCTGCGCTACGCGGTGTCCGTCGGCGACGAGCCGCCGCAGCTGGTCAACGTGCGCCTGGACCCGACCCCCGGCGACCGCGACTTCACCGCTTGGGAAGCGGCGGTGATCGACAACGGCCACATCGCCCGCTCGCGCCACACGGTCCGCGCCGGCGCCAACACCGTGAAGCTCTGGCTGGTCGATCCCGGCCTGGTGTTCCAGCGCATCGAGCTGGTGCGCCGCGCCACCCCCACCACCCTGGGTCCGGAGGAAAGCGTGCGCCGCTGACGGCGCACGTGTTCCCGCCCCCACTGCACTCCACACGGAAGACCCCATGAGCACCACCGGACGCCCGCTGCACCTCCACCAGGACCGCCTGTTCTCCTCCGACCCGACGCAGCGCGTGATCGCCCGCCGGCTCTACGCGCAGGTGGAGGGGCTGCCGATCGTCAGCCCGCACGGGCACACCGACCCGTCCTGGTTCGCCGGCAACGCCAGTTTCGCCGACGCCACCGAGCTGCTGCTGCTGCCGGACCACTACGTGTTCCGCATGCTCTACAGCCAGGGCATCGACCTGGACGCGCTGGGCATCCCGCATGCCGACGGCAGCCGCGCCCCGGTGGATCCGCGCGCGGCGTGGCGGCTGTTCGCGGAGAACTTCCACCTGTTCCGCGGCACGCCCTCGTCGATGTGGCTCAACCACGTCTTCCACGAGGTGTTCGGCCTGCGCGTGCGCCTGGACGGCAGCACCTCCGACCACTACTACGACACCATCACTGCCGCGCTGCAGACCGATGCGTTCCGCCCGCGCGCCCTGTTCGAGCGCTTCGACATCGAGGTCATCGCCACCACCGAAGGCCCGCTCGACCCGCTGCACCACCACCAGGTCATCCGTGACAGCGGCTGGAAGGGCAAGGTCGTCACCGCCTACCGTCCGGACGAGGTGGTTGACCCCGAGCACGAGGCCTTCGCCGGTGCGCTGCAGCGCTTCGGCGAGATCACCGGAGAGGACGTGCACAGCTGGGACGGCTACCTGCGCGCGCACCGCAACCGCCGCGACTTCTTCAAGTCCCTCGGCGCCACCTCCACCGACCACGGCCACGAGACCGCGCTGACCGCCGACCTCTCGCGTGCCGAGGTGCAGCGCCTGTTCGCGAAGATCCTCGGCGGCAGCTACAGCGCGCAGGAAGCGGCACTGTTCCGCGGCCAGGTGCTGACCGAGATGGCGGCCATGAGCCTGGACGACGGGTTGGTGATGCAGCTGCACCCGGGCTGCTACCGCAACCACAACCCGCGGCTGTTCGCCCGGCACGGCCGCAATGTCGGCGCCGACCTGCCGCTGCCGACCGAGTACGTCCACGCGCTCAAGCCGCTGCTGGACCGGTTCGGCAACGAGCCGGACTTCCGCTTCATCCTGTTCACCCTGGACGAGAGCACGTACTCGCGCGAACTGGGCCCGATGGCCGGCCATTACCCGTGCCTGTTCCTGGGACCGGCATGGTGGTTCCACGATGCGCCGGAAGGCATGTGGCGCTTCCGCGAGCAGACCCTCAGCACCGCCGGCTTCTACAACACCGTCGGTTTCAACGACGACACCCGCGCGTTCCTGTCCATCCCGGCCCGCCACGACGTGGCCCGCCGGATCGACTGCGCGGTGCTGGCGAAACTCGTCGCCGAGCACCGCATGGAAGAGGACGAGGCCGCCGAGGTCGCCGTGGACCTGGCCTACCGCCTGCCCAAGCGTGCGTATCGCCTGTAGGCGGTATCGTGCCCCGGCGGTGGCGGCCACATGCCGCCGCCCCGACCCACCCGACAGGAGCTCCAGCATGCCGACCGTCCGCCCCGCCCCGCGCCCGGCGCGAACCATCCGCGGCCTGGCCCTGTGCCTGCTGCTGGCCGCCGCCATGCCCGCCTGGGCCGCGCCGCCGGCCACCACCCTCAAGCAGGCCTACGCCGGTGCGTTCCGCATGGGCACCGCGGTCAACGACGGGATCGTCCGCGGCGAGGACGCGGCCTCGCAGGCGCTGGTGAAGCGGCACTTCAACTCCATCACCCTGGAGAACTCGATGAAGGTCGAGGTGCTGCATCCCACGCCCGATACCTGGGACTTCAGCGCGGCCGATGCCTTCGTCGAGTTCGGCGAGCAGAACGGGATGTTCATCGTCGGCCACACCCTGGTCTGGCACAACCAGACCCCGGAGTGGTTCTTCAAGGACGCCGACGGCCAGCCGCTGCCGCAACAGGCGCTGGCTCAGCGCATGCGCCAGTACATCGCCACCGTCGCCGGCCGCTACGCCGGCCGCGTGCACGCCTGGGACGTGGTCAACGAGCAGATCGGCGAGGACGGCAACTACCGCGACACCACCTGGGTGCGCGGCTACGGTGGCGACGGCGATGCCCTGGTGCGCGACGCGTTCCGCTTCGCCGCCGAAGCCGCGCCGGACACCGAGCTGTACTACAACGACTTCAACGCCTGGCGCCCGGAGAAGGTGGCCGGCATCGTGCGCATGGTGGAGATGCTCAAGGCCCACGGCATCCGCATCGACGGCGTGGGCATCCAGGGCCACTGGGGCCTGAATTTCCCCTCCACCGCCGATATCGAGGCGGCGATCGACGCCTACCACGCCGCCGGGGTCAAGGTGATGATCACCGAGCTGGACGTGGACGTGCTTCCGCTGACCAAGGAAGGGCAGATCATCGGCCAGGGCATGATGCATCCCCAGTTCCAGTTGCCGGAGTTCAGGAAATTCCTGGATCCGTACCGCGACGGCCTGCCGGCCGACGTGCAGCAGCAGCTCACCGACCGGTACGCGGAGCTGTTCGCCATCTTCCACCGCAAGGCCGACAAGCTGGCCCGGGTCGCGGTGTGGGGCGTGGCCGACGACATGTCCTGGAAGAACGGCTATCCGATTCCCGGTCGCACCAACTACCCGCTGCTGTTCGACCGCGACCGCCAGCCCAAGCCGGCACTGGGAGCGGTGCTCAAGGTCCCGCAGGGCCACTGAGCCGGAGGATGGCGGCGCGGCTCAGTCCGCGTCGCCGTTCCCACGCGCGGCCGGTGCACAGCGCATCGGCAGCGCCCAGCCGCCGGCCTTGACCAGGGCCACGCGGTCGATCGGGTCGAAGGCGACCAGCAGGTCGCCCGTCCGGTCCGGACCGCCATGGGGATCGGACCACGGCAGCCCACGGGCGCCCACCACCAGCCATGGCGCGCGCGCCAGTACCTCGCCATTGCCTTCCCAGCAGCCGCTGTAGGCGCACAGCGACAGCCCGCCGTCGTCGCCGAAGGCCAGGTCCATCGGGGTGAAGCCCCCTTCGGCGGCGGCGCTGCAGCCGTCCACGCCGCATTGCACTTCCACGTCGTTGCGGCAGTGCCAGGTCTCCGCCTGCACCGCGCCGCCGGCCAGTGTCGCCAGCAGGCCCGTGATCCACGCCCGTCTCCGCATCGCGTTCTCCCCCGGCAACCCGTGCCGATGGTGCATGGCGGCCGCGGGCGCCGCCAGCCTGAAGCAGACAGGTGCGGCCACGGGGCGTCGCACACGCTGAGACGGATTCCACGTACAACCCGGCGTCTCCCCACGGAGCCGCCATGTCCGCACTCGCCCCGCTTTCCGCGTTCGATCCGCCCGCCCTGCCCGTACCCGCCGGCGATGGCGCCAGCTTCGCCGTGCGCCTGGCCGGCAAATACCAGGGCCGGGTCACCGGCCACTTCGTCCAGCCCGGCCGCGAGGGCCGCTACGCACCACTGCCGGAAGGATTGCCCGGACCCCTGGCCGCGGCCCTGCGCGCGCGCGGCGTGGAGCAGCTGTACGCGCACCAGGCCCAGGCCTGGGAGGCGGTGGCAGGCGGCGGCCACGTGGTCCTGGCCACGCCCACCGCCTCGGGCAAGTCGCTGTGCTACACCCTGCCGGTGGTCAGCGGGGTCATGACCCGCAAGGCCAAGGCCCTGTACCTGTTCCCGACCAAGGCCCTGTCCCAGGACCAGGTGGCCGAGCTGCTGGAGCTCAACCGCGCCGGCGACCTGGGCCTCAAACCCGCCACCTTCGACGGCGACACGCCGGGCGACCAGCGCCAGGCGATCCGCCTCAACGGCGACATCGTGGTCTCCAACCCGGACATGCTCCACCAGGGGATCCTGCCGCACCACACCAAGTGGGCGCAGTTCTTCGAGGGCTTGCAGTACGTGGTGATCGACGAGATCCACAGCTACCGCGGCGTGTTCGGCTCGCACCTGGCCAACGTGCTGCGCCGGCTCAAGCGCGTGTGCGCGTTCTATGGCAGCAGCCCGCAGTTCATCCTGTGCTCGGCCACCATCGGCAATCCGAAGGAGCACGCCGAGGCGCTGCTGGAGGACGAGGTGCAGGCGATCACCGAATCCGGTGCGCCCACCGGCGACCGCCACGTGCTGCTGTGGAACCCGCCGGTGGTGAACCCGGACCTGGGCCTGCGTGCCTCGGCGCGCTCGCAGTCCAACCGTATTGCCAGGGCCGCGCTCAAGGCGGGCCTCAAGACCCTGGTGTTCGCCCAGTCGCGGACCATGGTCGAGGTGCTGACCAAGTACCTAAAGGACGTGTTCGACAGCGACCCGCGCAAGCCGGCGCGGGTGCGCGCCTACCGCGGCGGCTACCTGCCGACCGAGCGGCGCGAGGCCGAGCAGGCCATGCGCGCCGGCCGCATCGACTGCATCGTCTCCACCTCGGCGCTGGAGCTGGGCGTGGACATCGGCAGCCTGGACCTGGTGGTACTCAACGGCTACCCCGGCTCGGTGGCCGCGACCTGGCAGCGCTTCGGCCGCGCCGGGCGCCGCCAGCAGGCCTCGCTGGGCGTGATGGTGGCCAGCTCCGATCCGCTGGACCAGTACATGGTCCGCCACCCGGAGTTCTTCTCCGCCGCACCGCCGGAGCACGCGCGCATCGCCCCGGACCAGCCGGTGATCCTGCTCGACCACATCCGCTGCGCCGCGTTCGAGCTGCCGTTCCTGCAGGGCGAGCGTTTCGGCAGCGTGGAGCCGGAGGTGTACCTGCAGCTGCTGGCCGAGGACGGGGTGATCCACCCGGAAGGCGGACGCTGGGAGTGGATCGCCGACAGCTACCCGGCCAATGCGGTGAGCCTGCGCTCGGTGGCCGATGGCAACTTCGTGGTGGTCGACCGCACCGATGGACGGCAGGTGATCATCGCCGAGGTCGACTTCAGCTCCGCGCCGCTGATGCTCTACGAAGGCGCGATCCACATGGTGCAGTCGGTGCCCTACCAGGTCGAGCGCCTGGACTGGGAGGGCCGCAAGGCCTACGTCACCCGCACCCACGTGGACTACTACACCGACGCGATCGACTACACGAAGCTGAAGGTGCTCGAACGCTTCGACGGGGTGATCGCCGGCGCCGGCACCTGCCACCACGGCGAGGTGCACGTGGTCCGGCGCGTGTCCGGCTACAAGAAGATCCGTTACTACACCCACGAGAACATCGGCTACGGGCCGGTGACCCTGCCCGACCAGGAGCTGCACACCTCGGCGCTGTGGTGGCAGCTGCCGCAGGCGGAGCTGGAAGCGCGCTTCGCCTGCCGCCAGGACGCGCTGGACGGCTTCCTCGGCGCCGGCTATGCGCTGCACGTGGTGGCCAAGGTCGCGGTGATGGCCGAGTCGGCCGACCTGCAGAAGGCGGTGGGCAGCGGTGACGGCGCCTGGTTCGCCAGCGGCGACGGGCGCGGCCGCGGCCAGCTGCGCGCACTGGACGGCAGCATGGTCGACCCGGAGCGCCACGACAGCTTCGTGCCTACGGTGTACCTGTATGACAACTACCCCGGCGGCATGGGCCAGAGCGAGCCGCTGTGGAAGCGGCAGCGCGAGCTGGTCACCCGGGCACGCGAGCTGGTCTCCGGCTGCGACTGCAAGGCCGGCTGCCCCGCCTGCGTCGGGCCAGTGCTGGCGGCGCAGGAGGACGTGGAGGCCACGCCGAAGTCCCTGGCCCTGCGCGTGCTTGGCGCCCTGGAGGCCGCATGAGCCTGTCCCTGGCCAAGCTGCAGCAGCTCAAGCGCCAGGCCGGCGGCACCTCGCCGGCGCGACCTGCGCAGGCACCCGCACCTGCGCCCGCCTCGCCCGCGTCCCGCGCGCCGGACCTGGACCAGCTGCGCCGGCTGCTGCGCGTGCGGGCACGCCCGTTCGCCGCACCCGTCGGCGGCGATCGCAGCCTGCCGGGCACGGAGATCGCCAGGGGCCTGTTCCTGGTGGAGGAGTTCCTGCCGGCTGCCGATGTCCCACCGCTGCTGGACGGCGGATTCGACCGCGGCGAACCGATCCCCAGCGATGAGGTGCTGTTCTTCGACACCGAGACCACGGGCCTGGCCGGCGGCACCGGCACCCGCGCCTTCATGATCGGCGCTGCGGACTGGTGCGGCACCCAGCTGCGCATCCGCCAGCTGACCCTGGCCAGCATGGGCGCCGAGCCAGCCATGCTCGACGTGTTCGCCAGCTGGCTGCGCCCGCACAGCATCCTGTGCAGCTACAACGGCAAGTGCTACGACGCGCCGCTGCTGGCCACCCGTTACCGCCTGGCGCGCCGTGGCAGCCCGCTGGCGGGCCTGCGCCACGTGGACCTGCTGTTCCCGACCCGCCGCAGCTACCGCGGCGTATACGAGAACTGCCGCCTGGGCACCATCGAACGGCATGTGCTGAAGATCGTGCGCGAGGATGACCTGCCCGGGTCGGAGGCACCGGCGGCGTGGCTCGGCTACATCCGCGGCGGCGGCAGCGCGCTGCTGCGCCGGGTGCTGGCCCACAACCGCCAGGACGTGATCACGCTCTCGCGCCTGCTGGCCAGCCTCGCCGGCGCGCACACCGTCGCTCCCGCGTTATCGCCGTGTGAAAGCGACGCCCCGGGGTAAATGAGCGTCCGCGCCCGGCGCGCGCCGGGCGATTGCCGGCGACTGCGGGCAGGCCCCATAGTGCCGACCATTCCCCCGATCGCAGGAACCGCACGATGCACCCCCAAGGCCAGGATCCGTGCGGTGACACCGCGCATGCGCAGCACCGGGACGTTGTCATCCTCGGCGGCGGTCTCGCGGGCCTCACCCTGGCGCTGCAGCTGCGCCAGCGCAATCCGGACCTGGCGGTGACCGTGGTCGAGCGCCGCGCGCACCCGGTACGCGAGGCCGCGCACAAGGTCGGCGAGTCGACGGTGGAGATCGGTGCGCACTACTTCGCCGACGTGCTCGGCCTGCGCGAACACCTGGAGACCGAACAGGTGCGCAAGTACGGGCTGCGCTATTTCTTCACCGACGGCCAGTACCGGGTGCAGGACTGCAGCGAGATGGGCGTCAGCCACCTGCTGCCCACGCCGTCCTGGCAGCTGGACCGTGGCCGCTTCGAGAACTTCCTCGGCGACAAGGTACGCGAGGCCGGTGTGGAGTTCCTCGACCAGGCGGTGGTGCGCACGCTGGACCTGTCCGACACCGATGCCGCACACCGGGTGGAGTTCGAGCACGAAGGCACGCGTCGCGCGCTCAGCGCACGCTTCGTGGTCGACGCCTCCGGCCGCGCCGGCCTGATCAAGCGCAAGCTCGACCTGGCCCAGCCCAACGACCACGACGCCAACGCCGTGTGGTGGCGGATCGACGCCCAGACCGAGCTGGACCAGTGGTCGGACGACCCGTGGTGGCGCCAGCGCTTCCAGCCGGCGCGCCGGGTCAACTCCACCAACCACATGTGCGGGCCGGGCTACTGGTTCTGGCTGATCCCGCTGGCCTCCGGCTCGCATTCGCTGGGCATCGTCTGCGACGCGAAGATGCATCCGCTGGAGACGATGAACACCCATGCCAGGGCGATGGAATGGCTGCGCCGGCACCAGCCGCGCGTGCATGAGGCGCTGGACCGTCCCGAGTACACGCTGCAGGACTTCCTGTTCCTGCGGCACTTCTCCTATGGCTGCAAGCAGGTCTACTCCGAGCACCGCTGGGCCCTGACCGGCGAGGCCGGCCTGTTCCTGGACCCGTTCTATTCGCCCGGCAGCGACTTCATCGCCATCAGCAACACCTACGTGTGCGAGCTGGTGGAACTGGACCGTGCCGGCAAGCGCATCGGCCCCTATGCCGAGTTCTACCAGCAGCTGTACTTCTCCTTCTACGAGAACACGCTGACCCTCTACCAGGACCAGTACCCGATCTTCGGCCACCCGCAGGTGATGCCGGTCAAGGTGCTGTGGGACTACGTCTTCTACTGGGCGCTGCTGGCGCCGCTGTTCTTCAGCCGTCGCCAGGCCGACCTGGCCATTCTCTCGCGGCTCAAGCCCCACTTCGCCGAAGGGCGTGCGCTGAACCTGGCCATGCAGCGGCTGATGCGCGAGTGGGGCACGCGCGACAGCACGCCGGACCTCACCCAGTCCCGCGCCTACGACCAGTACGAGGTCCAGTGGTGCCGGGAGATGAATGGCGCACTGGCCGACGAGCTGGACGACGATGCCTACGTCGCCCGCACCGCACGCTGGGTGGTGGGCATGCGCCAGCTCGCGGCCGAGGTGCTGGCCCTGGCGCGCGATGCCTTCCCGGACATCGGCGACCATGGCCTGGACGCGCTGCTCGCCGGCCACGACGTGGATGCTCACCCGGACATGCTGCCGGCGCACTGGTTCAGCCCGCTGGAGCGTCCATTGGCGGCTGCCAGCGTTTGAGCGGGCCATTCATGGCGGCGCGGCCGGATCACGCCCGGCTGCGTGACATGACCCGGCTTCGGATGCCGGGACGTTCGCGTGAAGTGACGCGCGGGGCTAGCGGAGCACGCCCTGCTGCGCGAGCCAGCGGCTGTAGAGGGCCAGCAACGCGGTCAGCGCCGCGATCACCAGCGGCATCACCCACAGCACGCCCAGCATCGCGCGTCCGCCGCCCAGCACGAGAGCGTGCAGCATGTAGACCAAGCCGCCGGCCAGCGACAGGGCGAAGCCGGCGGCGGCGAACGACGAGCGCATCAGCAGCGCCAGCGCGCCGGCCAGGCCGCCCCACACCGCCGCCGTCCAGCCGAGCATCGCCCAGGCCGGCACCTGGCTGAACCAGGCCACCTGCGCGTCGCTCATGCCCGAGGCGCCATAGAACTCGGCGCCCAAGGCGAGGCTCAGCACATGATCGGAGGCCGCGGCAATGCTGTAGAGGAGGAAGACCGCGCCCAGCAGCCAGCCGTGCCACGGCATGCGTACTCTCGCGTGCCCCGCCCTGCGCCTGCTTCGATCTTCCATGGCCGCCTCCTCGATGACGGCAGGAGTCTGTACCGGCCGACGACGCCCCGGCAGTCTCCAAGGTCACCATGACCATATGCCCGGCCAGTGAAACCATCATCGCCATGCCGGAATGCACCCGGCACGCATCGCCGCGTCGTGGCGGAAACGGAAATGCCCCGGGTCGCGTCGCAACCGGGGGCGTCCGTCGTCGCAGCCCTGGAGTTACAGCGGGTCCAGTTCCAGCGCCTCCACGATCACATTGTCGTCGATGCGCCACAGCTTGACGGTGTGCTGACCGGCTGCCAGCGTGTCAAACCGCGCCTCCAGGTACACGGCGTTGTCGGCCACCGCCCGGTACCAGTTTTCCTGGCGCCGGTTCTTCGCGCCTTCGCCGGTGGCCTCCAGTTCCGAGACCAGGGTCTGCACCGGGCCGTCGCCGATCGAGACGCCGATGCGCACCCCCTCGCCGCCGGTCGTGTCCAGGGTCGGCGCGAGCCGCACGCGCACCCGTGTCGCAGCTGCGCGGGACAGGACCACGTCGTACTCCAGCCGCGGGCCGGTGCCGGCGGCCGTGGACGGCTGGCCCTGCGGCAGCGCGACCAGTGCCGCCCGGCCCTGGCCCAGCGCCTGGATCGGCGTCCAGGCAAGCCCCGCGGCCGCCATGTTGCGGCTGAAGTCGGCCGCGTCCAGCCGGATCGTCTCGCCGGGCGCGTCCGCATCGACAAACTCCACGCGTGCGTTGCGCATCTTCTCCGGCACGTCGCCGGCGGTGCGGACCAGCACCGGCGGGTTCTGCCGCACCGGGTCGTTCCAGATGACGTAGTTCATGTGCACCTGCGACATCATGTGGTCCCACTTGCCGCCGTTGAGCGCGTGGTAGCGGGCGGTGAGTTCGGCATCGCGCGCATACGCCCGCTCGGCCTGCTCGAGGAACAGGTTGCCGCGGGGATCGAACCTGCTGGCGAGCCGCTGGTTCCATGCGGTGGCGTAATGCATCTCGTACAGGTTGGACACCGCCAGGATCGGGAACTCGACCAGCTGGAAGAACGCCGGCTGCGCGTCCGCCGCAATGCGTGGACGCACCGCGTCGAGCTTGGCCACCAGCGCGCGCCAGTCCTCCACGATCCGGGTCCACTCGCCGCGCACCAGCACGTCGCGACGAATCTCGCCCAACGGGTAGGTGTGTTCGTTGACCAGCTCCGGCTTGCGCCGCGCGGCCAGCTTCGAATAACCGGTGAGCAGCTCGCCGATCTCACTGGCCAGCTCGTCGCCAAACTGGCGGCCTGCCCACTGCGCCGGATACTCCGCCAGCGCTTCCGGGGTGAACGCCTGCGGTGACCAGGCCATGTCCATGAAGAAGGACAGCGGATACTCCATCGGCTTGATGTCGCCGACGTTGACCACCCACACGTTGCGCGCGCCGCGCTGCCAGGCCAGGTCCATCTGCTGCCAGACCTTCTCCACCTGGCTGGTGTTGAGCCACTTGTAGTTGCGCGGCACGCCGACGTAGTCGAAGTGGTAGTAAACGCCGAACCCGCCGCTGCGGTCCAGGTCGCGGGTGGGCAGGCGCCGGATCTGGCCCCAGTTGTCGTCGGCGAACAGCAGGGTGACGTCGTCCGGCACCTGCATGCCGGCGTCGTAGTAGTCCTGCACCTCCTTGTACAGCGCCCACACCTGCGGCACCTGCTCCGGCGGCTTGCCGGTCACCTGCCCGATCAGCGCGCGCTGGTCGGCGACGATCTTTTCCAGCAGGTCGGTGGCGGTGCCCTCGCTCATCGGCGCATCGCCGTCACCACGCATGCCGACGGTCAGCAGGTTGTCATACATGCCGCCGCCGTCGGCGTGCATCACCCGTTCCAGGCCGCCTTTCCAAAAGCGGCGCAGGTTCTCGCCGTTGCGCACGTAGTCCCACGCACCGCCGGTGGAAGGGTCGCCCTCCAGCCGGTGCCATTCGGACTGCGCGCGGGTCAGCGGTTCGTGGTGGGACGTGCCCATAACCACGCCCATCTCGTGCGCCAGGCGTGCGCTGTCCGGGTCGTCGAGATGGAAGGACTTCGGCGCCCACATCGCCGGCCACAGGTAGTTGCCCTTGAGCCGCAGCAGCAGCTCGAACACGTGCGCGTAGGCCTTGGCGTCCACCCCGCCGAAATGCTTCCGGGCCCAGCCGCTGAACGCCGGGTCCTCGTCGTTGATGAACAAGCCCCGGTAACGCACGCCGGGGCGGTCGCTGCGCTGGCCGGCGGTCACACGCACCTCGGCCCTGCGCTGCACCGGCACGTCGGCGAACCAGTACCACGGCGATACGCCCATCCGTTCCGACAGGTCGTAGGTGCCGAACACCGCGCCGCGACGGTCCGAGCCGGCCACCACCAGCGCCTGCTCCACTCCCGGCCACGGCTGCTCGACCACGGCGAGCTGGAACGCCTCCCACTGTCCACCGATATCATCCAGACGCAGCTTGCCGGTGGCCACCAGGCCGTCGACCAGGGCGCTGCGACCCTGCACGCCGACCACGACCACGCGTTCGCCGGCACGCGCGGGGCGGTGGGCCACGGTGGCCGCGCGTCCACTGACCCGCTCGAGGTCCTCGCCAAAGCTGGCGGCCACGCGACGCACCGCCGGATCGGCATCGGCGTCCACCAGCACGGTGGCCGGCCTGCCGCGCGCGACCAGGGCGAAGTCGCCGGCGCTGGCCCGGGCACAGACCGTGGCCGGCGCATCGCAGGCACGGGCGAGGCCCGGCGCAGCCAGGCTGGACAGCAGGACCAGCACCGCTGGCAGGTGACGTCGTTTCATGCATTCCCCTCTTTCATGGCATTCCCGCCACGGGCGGGATCTCCGGAAGATGTCAGCGCAGGACCAGGTCCAGCAGCAGCACGCCGGCCAGGCCGACCACCGAGATGGTGGTCTCCATCACCGTCCACGAGGCGAAGGTCTGCCTCATGGACAGGTTGAAGAACTCCTTGAACATCCAGAACGCCGAGTCGTTGACGTGCGAGCCGAACACGCTGCCGGCACCGACCGCCAGCACCATCAGCTCCGGCGAGGCGCCGGTGGTGGCGATCAGGGGGCCGACAATGCCGGCAGCGGTGATCACCGCGACCGTGGCCGAGCCGATCATCACCCGCAGCAATGCGGTGGCCAGCCACGCGAACAGCAGCGGTGGCATGTGCCAGGCGCTGGCAAGCGCGGCGATGGTCGCGCCCACGCCACTGTCCACCAGCACCTGCTTGAACACGCCGCCGGCGGTGATGATCAGCAGGATCACCGCGATGCCGCCGATGGCCGCGTTGAGCCAGCGGGTCTGGGTTTCCAGGCCGACGCCACGGCGGTAACCGAGGAACCAGAACGCGATCAGGGTCGACAGCAGCAGCGCCACGGTGGGATTTCCGAGGAACAGCAGCGCACTGCGCAGGGCTCCCTCCGGCAGCAGGCCGTCGGCCAGCACCGAGGCGCTGATCAGCAGCACCGGCGACAGCGCGATCAGGAACGAGCTCCATGCCCCGGGCGGTGCGAGCCTGGGCGCGTCGGGATCGGTCTTGAACAGGTCCGGCAGCGGCGGGTTGATCGACTTCATCCGCCGCGACAGCCACGGCCCGGCGATCACCACCGCCGGCACCGCCATGAGGACGCCGTACACCAGGGTGCGGCCCATGTCCGCGCCGAACGCGTTGACCAGCACCACCGGCCCGGGATGCGGCGGCAGGAAGCAGTGGGTGGTGCTGAGGGAGGCCACGGTGGGGATGGCCAGCTGCAGGATCGGCAGGCCGGTGCGCCGCGCCAGCGAGAAGATCAGCGGCACCAGGATGATGAAGCCGGCATTGAAGTACAGCGGGATGCCGACCAGGAAGCCGGTCAGCAGCAGCGCCCACTGGATGTTGCGCTCGCCGAACGCCCCGACCAGGGTGGTGGCGATCTTCTCCGCCGCGCCGCTTTCCTCGAGAACTTTGCCCAGGATGGCGCCGAGCACGATCACCAGGGCCAGACCGGCCAAGGTGCTGCCGACGCCGGCGTCGATGGTCTTCACCAGGGCCTGCGGTTCGATGCCCAGCAGCAGGCCCATCGGGATGGCCACCACCAGCAACGACAGGAACGGACTGAGCTTGCGCGCGGTGAGGAAGATCTGCAGCGCGATCGCAGCGGCGATGATGAGGAAGGTGGCCATCGGAACTCCCCGGCAATGCAAAGAAGTCCCGCAGCCGGCCGTGGCCGGCGCGGGCATGGATCTACCGCGTCAGCTCCCCGTCGCGCCGCGGCGCTGCGCCAGGGCCTCGCGGCCGGCGCGCAGGGTCTCGACGATCGCGTCCACGTCGTAGACGCAGCCACCCCAGGTGCCGCCGCTGGCTTCCTGCAGTGCGGCCCACAGGCGGGTGTCGGCCGGCAGCTTCGGGTGCGGGGCGATGTCCGGGTGCACCGGGCGCGAGGCCAGCAGCGCCGCGCCGGCCTCCGGGGAGAGCGGATCGGTTTCGTCGGTGCCGACGAAATCGATGCTGCCCTGCAGGGTGGTGCGGTCGATCACGATGCGCACGCGGTCGCCGTCGCGCAGGCGGCCGATCGGGCCGCCAGCCAGCGCCTCCGGGCCGACGTGGCCGATGCAGGCGCCGGTGGACACCCCGGAAAAACGCGCATCGGTCAGCACCGGCACGTGCTTGCCCCACGGCAGGTACTTGAGCGCGGAGGTGAGCTGGTAGGTCTCCTCCATGCCGGTGCCGGCCGGGCCGCAGCCGGCCAGCACCACCACGTCTCCCGCCACCACCGCGCCTTCGCCCTTGGCCTTGATCGCGGCGATCGCCGCACGCTCGCTGGCGAACACCCGCGCCGGGCCGGTGTGGCGGTAGATGTTGTCCTCGTCGACCACCGTCGGGTCGATCGAGGTGGCCTTGATCACCGAGCCTTCCGGGGCGAGGTTGCCCACCGGGAACACCAGTGCGGAGGTCAGGCCCGCGGCGCGCGCCGCGTCCGGACCCATGATCACGTGGGCCGGGTCGACACCGTCGAGCTCCAGCAGGCGCTGGCGGGCGATGCGGCGTGCATCGCTGTGCTCCCACCACGCCAGGTTCTCGCCGACGGTGCGCCCGCTGACGGTGGGTGCATCCAGGTGCAGCAGGCCCATGTCGCGCAGGTGCAGCATCACCTCGGGCACGCCCCCTGCCATGAACACCTGCACGGTGGGATGGTGGCGCGGGCCGTTGGGCAGCGCGTCGACCAGGCGCGGGGTGGCGCGGTTGGCGGCGGTCCAGTCGGCCACGGTGGGCGCGGCCAGGCCGGCGGCGCGCGCGATCGCCGGCACGTGCAGCAGCAGGTTGGTCGAACCGCCGAAGGCCGCGTGTACCAGCAGGGCGTTTTCCAGCGCCTTGCGGGTGAGGATCGCCGATAGCGGCGTGCCGGCATTGGCCAGCTGCATCAGCGCCAGCGCCGAGCGCCGCGCCATGTCCAGCCACACCGGCTCGCCGGACGGCGCCAGCGCGCTGTGCGGCAGGGCCATGCCCAGCGCCTCGGCGATCACCTGCGAGGTGGCCGCGGTGCCGAGGAACTGGCAGCCGCCGCCGGGCGAGCCGCAGGCGCGGCAGCCCATCGCCGCGGCGTGTTCCAGGTCGATCAGGCCATGCGCGTAGCGCGCGCCGATGGTCTGCACCTTGGCGGTGTCCTCGGCGCCGCGCGCCGGCAGGGTCACCCCGCCGGGCACGATCACCCCGGGCAGCTCGCCGCAGCCGGCCAGGGCCAGCATCATCGCCGGCAGGCCCTTGTCGCAGGTGGCGATGCCCAGCACGCCGCGGCGGGTGGGCAGCGAGCGCACCAGCCGGCGCATCGTCATGGCCGCGTCGTTGCGGTACGGAAGGCTGTCGAACATGCCGGTCGTGCCCTGGGTGCGGCCATCGCACGGATCGGAGCACATGACCGAGAACGGCAGGCCGCCGTTGCCGGAGAACGCCTGCGCCGCCTCGCGCACCAGCTTGTCGATCTCCCAGTGGCCGGTATGCAGGCCCAGCGCAACCGGCTGCCCGTCCTCCGCGCGCAGGCCGCCCTGGGTGCTGAGGATCAGGTACGGATCGCGCGCGATCTCGCTGGCACGCCAGCCCATGCCGGCGTTCTGGGTCATCCCGAACAGGTGGCCGCTCGGCGCCTGGCGCAGGGTGGCGTCGTCGATCGGCAGGCGCCCGGCAGGCCCCTCGCCGGAGGTGCGGGTGACGGCCAGCGCGGCGCCGTCCCCGAGGATGCTGTCGAGGACAGCGGCGTGGCCGTCAGCGTGCATGCCCGCTCCTTACGCGTCGGCCGTGGTCCACTGCCCGTCGACCAGGCGCAGCAGGCTGCCGGTGGGGTTGGCATCGCGCAGGGCCGGCGGCAGCCGGTGCTGGCGCACGTTGTCGTAGCTGTGCAGGGCCGAGAAGCGGATCAGCGAGGCCGGGATGCCGACCGCGGTGAACGCCGGATGGCCGGTGGCCGGGTACGGGCCGCCGTGGTTCTGCGCCGGCGACACCGCCACGCCGGTGGGCATGCGGTCGTTGATCAGGCGGCCGACGCGGGTGCGCAGCACCGGGGCCAGCGCGTCGTACTGCGCGTCGTCCGAACCGCCGGTGTCGGTGTAGAGCGTGCCGGTGAGGTTGCCCTCCAGCGCCGCGGCGATCTGCAGCATCTGTTCCGGCGACTCGGCCTGCACCAGCAGCGCGACCTGACCGAAGGCCTCGTTCTGCAGCTGGTGCGGCGCCTGCAGGAAGCGGCTGCCGGAGACCTTCAGCAGGGTCGGCTGGAAGGCGTAGCCGGCCGCGTCGGCGGCGACCTGCCCACCGGCCAGCAGCTCGGCACCGGCCGCCCGCAGCGCGCCCACCGCCTCGCCCACCGACTCCGGCGCGCGCGCGGTCAACAGCACGCCCGCCCTGGTGGCCGCGGTCAGGCGCTGCATCTCCTGGACGAAGGCCTCGGCGTGTTCGCCCGGCGGCAGCACAGTCACGCCCGGGCGGGTGCAGAACTGGCCGGCGCCCATGGCGCACGAGGCCGCCAGCTCGGCGGCGATCGCCGGGCCGCGCTCGGCCAGCGCGCCGGGCAGCACGAACACCGGGTTGACGCTGGACATCTCCAGGTAGGCGGGGGTGCCGGCGGCATCGGCCGCGGCCTTGATCGCCATGCCGGCCGGGCGGCTGCCGGTGAAGGCCACCGCCGCGGTGCGCGGGTCGGCCACCATGCGCAGCCCCAGCTCGTTGCTCGTGTGGAAGAACATCTGCACCGCGCCGGACGGCAGGCCGCTGGCCTGCGCCGCCTCGGCCGCGGCCTGGGCCAGCAGCAGCGAGGTGTACGGATGGGCCGGGTGCGCCTTGGCGATCACCGGGTTGCCCGCGGCGATCGCGGCGGTGAAGTCGCCACCGGCGATGCCATTGAACGCGAACGGGAAGTTGTTGGGCCCCAGCACCAGCACCGGGCCGCCCAGCGGGCCATGCATCGAGCGCAGGTTGTTGGCGGTGTCGATGGTCGGGCGTGCCCAGCCACCGTCGCGCGCGGCCTTGGCGCCCTGGCGCAGCTGGCCGGTGGTGCGCGGAAGCTCGGCGTTGCGCAGGCGCGGTTCCACCGGCAGGCCGGTCTCGCGGTGCGCCGCCTCGATCAGCGCCTCGGCGCGGGCTTCGATGCCGGTCGCGTACGCCTCCAGGAACGCGGCGATGCGCTCGCCCGGCAGCTGCGCCATCTGCGCCGCGGCGCGGTGGCCGGCGGCCAGCATCGCGTCCAGGTCTTCCCAGCCGGAGACGGGGAAATCGTGCGTGTCGACCTCGCGCCGGTGCGACGGGTCGACCGCGCGGAAGCTGCCGGCCGGCGAGGTCGCGGCGACCCAGCGGCCGTCGAGGAGGATGGGTTGCAGGTTGGACGTATTCATTGGACAGGGTTCTCCAAGACCAGGCCGTCGATCTCGATGCGCACGATGTCGCCGGACTGCAGGGTGAAGGATTCGTCCGGCACGATGCCGGTGCCGGTGAACAGGAAGGCGCCCTGGGGGAACGCCAGCTCGCGGAACAGGTAGCCGGCCAGTTCGTCCAGGCCGCGCTTGATCTGCGAGGTGCGGGTCTGGCCGGCGAACACCGTCGCGCCGCCGCGGCGGATCTGCAGGTCGATCGGCAGGTCGGTCATGGCCGACGCCGGCAGCAGCCGGATCGCCGGGCCGATCGCGCAGGCGCCGTCATAGACCTTGGCCTGCGGCAGGTAGAGCGGGTTCTCGCCCTCGATGCTGCGCGAGGACACGTCGTTGCCGACAGCGTAGCCGCGGATCGCGCCGGCGGTGTCGAGCACCAGCACCAGCTCCGGCTCCGGCACGTTCCAGTGGCTGTCGGCGCGGAAGCGCACCGGCTGGCCGTGGCCGCGGGTGCGCCAGCCGGCCGCCTTGAAGAACAGCTCCGGGCGCTGCGCGCCGTAGACCTTCTGGTAGACGTCGGCGCTCTGCGATTCGGCCTCGCGTGCCATCCGGCTGCTGAGGTAGGTGACGCCCGAGGCCCAGGCTTCCTGGTGGTCCTCGATAGGGGCCAGCAGCGGGGCGTCGGCGCGCTCGCCGGTGGCGGTCGCGGCCAGGGCGGCGTCCGCGGCATCCGCCGGCAGGGCCAGCCAGCCGGCGAGGCTGAAGCCGGCGGGCAGGTAGCGCCCGTCCAGCGCCCAGCGCGGGCCGTCGGAGGTGGCGTGGCGGGTCAGGCTGCGGGTCATGGCAACTCCACGGAAGCGGGGGAAGGGGTGGCCTGGGCCGCCGCCAGCGCGGCGCGCACCGCCGCGGGCGTGCCGGGCTGCAGCGCGGCGTAGGCCCGCTGCAGGGCGGCGCTGAAGCGCGCCTCGCCGGCCAGCGTACCGAACACGGACTGCAGCGCCAGGAACGCGGGCACATCCTGCGCCGCTTCGCCACTGCAGGACGCGCCGGTGCGTGCCAGCGCGGCGGACAGCGGATCGACGATGTCCACGCCGGCACCGGCCTGGCGGCGCACGAACTGCAGCCAGCCGGCCACCGGCAGGCACAGGCGCTCCAGCGGGCGGCCGGCGGCCAGTGCCTCGGCAAGGGTGCCGAGCAGGCGCACGGGGATCTTCTGCGAGCCGTCCCAGGCGATCTGCGCCAGCAGGTGGCGGATGGCGGGATTGCGGAAGCGCTCGAGGATCGCGCCGGCGTAGGCCTGCGGATCGAAGCCTTCGGGTACCTGCAGCGAGGGCGCGATGTCCTGGCGCATCAGGGTTTCGACGAAGCCGGCCAGCACCGGGTCGCGCATCGCGTCGGCCACCGTCTCCAGCGCCATCAGCGAACCGAGGTAGGCCAGCGCCGAGTGCGGGGCGTTGAGCAGGCGCAACTTGGCCCGGTCGTATCCGGCGATGTCGCCGCTCATCACCACGCCGGCGCGCTCCAGCGGCGGGCGGCCGTTGCGGAAGTCATCCTCGACCACCCACTGGGTGTAGGGCTCGCGCTGCACCGGCCAGGCATCGGCCACGCCCAGCGCGGACTGCACCTGCGTGCGCACGGCATCGTCGGTGGCCGGGGTGATGCTGTCGACCATCGAGCGGGGGAAGCCGGCGCCCTGGTCGATCCACGCCGCCAGGCCGGCGTCCAGGCGGCCGGCATAGTCCAGCACCGCGCGGCGCAGGCGGCCGCCGTTGTCGGCCAGGTTGTCGCAGCTGAGCACGCTGTAGGCCGGCAGGCCGCGTTCGCGGCGCACGCGCAGCCCTTCGACCAGCCAGCCGATGGCGCTGACCGGTGCCTGCGGATCGGCCAGGTCGTGGGCGATGTCCGGATGGCTGGCATCCACGCCATCGGCCGACAGGCAGTAACCCTTCTCGGTGATGGTCAGGGTCACCAGGCGCACGCCCGGGTCGGCCAGCCGCGACAGCACCGCTTCGCGCTGTCGCGGCGCGCACAGCACCTCGCGGATCGCGCCGATCACGCGCAGCTGTGGCTGCTCGCCGAGCAGCATCAGGGTGTACAGCCCGTCCTGGGGCGCCAGCGCATCGCGCACGCCGGCGCTGTGCAGCGACACCGCGCTGATCGCCCAGTCGGGGGCGTCGCCGAGCAGATCGTCGAGGTACACGGCCTGGTGCGCGCGGTGGAAGGCGCCGGGGCCGAAGTGGACGATGCCGATGCGGGTCGCCGCCGGATCGTAGGCGGGCATTGCGACCGTGTCCGGCACGCGGGCCAGGCTCGCAAGGGAAAGACGGGGGGATTGGGTAACGCTCATCTGCTCGCCAGGGGAAGGAAAGACGCGCGGCCCGGGGGCCGCGCGGGAAACCAGAGGGGTGGGCGAAACCGGCGTCCTGGGAGGTTGCGCCGGTCCCGCCGCCCCGCCCCTGCCGCCAACGGAGAGGGAAGGCGACAGGGGACTACGGGTCAGCGCGCGCCCACCTCCAGCGGCGCGCGCACGCGGACATCGGCGCTGGACGCACCGACCTGCACCTCGTAACGGCCCGGGTCGACCGTGTAGCGGCCGGCGGCCTCGTCATACACGCGCAGGTCCTTTTCCGGCACCACGGTGAAGCTGACCGTACGCGACTGGCCCGGCTGCAGGTGCACGCGCTGGAAGCCGCGCAGTTCCTTCAGCGCGCGCTCGCGCCGCGGCTGCAGCGGACGCAGGTACAGCTGCACCACCTCGTCGCCCGCACGCTTGCCCTCGTTCTTCACCGTGACGCTGACGGTGACCTCGTCGGCGGCGGCCGCGCGCTTGCGGTCCAGCTTCAGGCCCGAATAGCCGAAGCGGGTGTAGGACAGGCCATGGCCGAACGGGAACAGCGGCTGCCCGGTGAAGTAGCGGTAGGTGCGCTCCTTCATCGCGTAGTCGTCGAACGGCGGCAGCTTCTCCTCGGCGCTGTAGAAAGTCACCGGCAGGCGGCCGGCCGGGTTGTAGTCGCCGAACAGCACGTCGGCCACGGCGTTACCGCCGCGCTGGCCGGGGTACCAGGCCAGCACGATGCCGGGCAGCTTGTCCCGGGCCCAGTCCACGCCCAGCGCCGAGCCGGTGGTCAGCACCAGCACCACCGGCTTGCCGGTGGCGTGCAGGGCTTCCAGCAGCTTCTGCTGGGTGGCCGGCAGGCGGATGTCGGTGCGGTCGCCCCCGGCGAAGCCGGGGTAGTCGACCTTCATCTCCTCGCCTTCCACGTCGCCGGTCAGGCCGCCGACGAACACCACCGCATCGGCACCACGCGCGGCCTCGAGCGCTTCCTCGAACGGCGGCCTGGCGCCGGGCTGTGCCCAGGCCAGGCGCACACCCGCGTCGCGCTCGTTCTCGTAGTACTCCAGGCGGATGTCGTACGCGCGGCCGGCTTCCAGGTCCAGGGTGACGCTGTCGGCGCGCAGGCGCTCGGCGTCCTCCCAGTGGTCCAGCACCAGCTTGCCGTCCAGGTACAGGCGCATGCCGTCGTTGGCGGCCGCTTCCAGCCGGTACTGGCCGCTCACCGGCGGCAGCAGCTGGCCGCTCCAGCGGATGCTGAAGCCGTCGTTGGGCACGGCGTTGTCCGGGCCGGCCTCGCCACGGGCCATCAGGTTGTCCGTCGGCGAGCCGCGGTCCCAGGAGAAGGCGATGGTCGGGTCCACGCGCACCAGCACCGGCGTGCCGGACAGGTCCTTGTTGCGGAAGTACTCGCCACGCAGGCCGCGCTCGCTGGAGCCGGGCTGCGGCCGCAGGTACTGCGCCTCGATCAGCGGGGTGGCCGTCGGGTCGTCGCGGCCTTCGACCAGGTCCGCGCCACGGGCGTACACCACCTCGGCATTGGGCACCGCCTCGCGGATGCCGCGCAGGATGGTGACCGGGTCGGCCGGGGTGCCGTAGTAGTTGCCCAGCAGCGACATGGTGTCATCGGCGGTCGGGCCGACCACGGCCAGGCGGCGGATGTCCTTGGAAAGCGGCAGCACGCCGTCGTTCTTCAGCAGGACGATCGATTCCTGCGCCATCTTGCGCGCCAGCGCGTCATGCGCCGGGGCCTGGTTCACCGAATACGGGATCTGCGCCCAGCGCACCTGGTCGTCCGGATCGAACATGCCCAGGCGCATGCGCGCCACCATCAGCCGGGTCAGCGACTGGTCCAGCTCGGCCTCGCTGATCAGCCCCTTCTTCACCGCCACCGGCAGGTGCTCGGCATAGGTGCTGCCGCAGTTGAGCTCGGTGCCGTTCTTCACCGCCAGCGCCGCCGCCTCCTCGGGCGTGGCCACGATCTTGTGGTTCTTCCAGATGTCCACGATGGCCCAGCAGTCGGACATCACGTAGCCGGTGAAGCCCCAGTCGCGGCGCAGCGTGTCCAGCAGCAGGAACTTGCTGCCGCTGGCGGATTCGCCGTAGACCCGGTTGTAGGCGCCCATGACCGCGTACACGTCCGCGTCCCGGACCAGGCTCTCGAACGCCGGCAGGTAGGTGTCGTAGAGGTCGGCCCTGGACGGGTGCACGTCGAAGGTGTGGCGGTCCGCTTCCGGGCCGCTGTGCACGGCGAAGTGCTTGGCGGTGGCGTCGAGCTTGCGGTACTTCGGGTCCAGCGGCTGCCCGGTCTGCGGGTCCATGCCCTGCAGGCCGCGCACGAAGGACACGCCCATGCGCGTGGTCAGGTACGGGTCCTCGCCGTAGGTTTCCTGGCCTCGGCCCCAGCGCGGGTCGCGGAAGATGTTGATGTTCGGCGACCAGTAGGTCAGGCCCTGGTAGCGGCCGCGCTCGCCCTTGCGGGCGAACTCGTGGTGCTTGGCACGGGCCTCGTCGCTGATCACCTGCGATACCTGGTCCATCAGCGGGATGTCGAAGCTGGCGGCCATGCCGATGGCCTGCGGGAACACCGTGGCGCCGCCGGCACGGGCCACGCCGTGCAGGGCCTCGTTCCACCAGTCGTACTCGGGCAGGCCGAGGCGCTCGATCGCCGGGGAGTCGTTCTGCATCTGCGCAGCCTTCTCCTCCAGCGTCATCTGCGCCACCAGCGCCGCCGCGCGCTCCTCGAAACTGCGCGAGGTGTCCAGCCACGGCCGGCTGTCGTCGGCCTGGGCGTGCAGCCCGGGCACGGCCGCCAGCAACGCCAGCGCGCAGCCGCGCGCCAGCACGCGGCGGCGCAACGCGCCGCCGTTGCGGATGGCAGGCCCTGCCTGCCGCGAACCCATCCTGTCCATCGTCTGCTCCTGCTCGCTTACGTGGGAACGTCCGGCACCGGCACCGCGGGCACCGCTCAAGGCGTCTGCTCCAGGCGCGCGTGCGGTCCGAGGGTGGCGCCGACGAAGCCGCCGGCCACATCGGTGCTCAGCACCGTGCCGTCCGCGTCCTCGACCAGCCACTTGACGCCCTGGCCGGCGTCGAAGCCGAAGCCGTAGCTGCCCTCGTTGCCCTTGATGTGCAGGGTCAGCAGTTCGACCTCGCTTGCAGGCTGGCTGGCCACCACCTCGACCTCGCCACCGGCCTTCTTCTCCAGGAACACCTCCGCGCCGTTGTCGCCGGTGCGGCGCACGCCGAGGAAATACCAGTGGGTATCGCCCTGGAAGGCGGCCAGGCCCGCGGCCACGCCGGCGGCCGGCAGTTCCATCGCGCTGCTGGCCTCGAACACCAGGTGCTGCTGGCGGCGGGCGTAGAACGCCGGGTTGACCTTGGTGTCCAGGCGCTCGGCCAGCGGCTTGATCGCCAGCCAGCCCGGGCGCGCGGTGCCGTCGAACCACTGGGTCTTGGGCACGCGCGGGGTCATCCAGCCCTTGCCCAGCTCCACGGTGTCGAACTCGTCGCGCCAGGTGAAGTTGCCGGTCATCGGCGCCTGGTCGGCGGGCTTCTTCATGAACGACGGACCCGGCAGGACGTACGGGATCGCCTCGTTACGGGGCAGGATCACCGGCCAGCCATCCTTCCAGGTCACTGGCAGCAGGAAGGTCTCGCGGCCGGTGTTGTAGTGCTCCACGCCGTAGTTGCGGCTGGCCAGGAAGGTCGCCCACCAGGTGCCGTCGGGGCCCTGCACCATGTCGGCGTGGCCGGCGTTGGTGACCGGCAGCGGCCGGTTCGGGTCCAGGTCGCGCTGGGTCAGGATCGGGTTCTGGCCGTAGACCTCGTAGGGGCCCCAGATGTCGCGGCTGCGCAGGATCACCTGCGAGTGCTGCGGCCCGGTGCCGCCCTCGGCGTTGCTGAGGTAGTACCAGCCATCCACCTTGTAGATGTGCGGGCCCTCGATCCAGATCGGGTTCTCCTCCGGCTTGATGCCGCCGTCGATCAGCACCTTGCGCGGCCCGAACGGCTTGCCGTTGGCGATGTCGATTTCCTGCAGCCAGATGGCGCGGTGGCCGTCGTAGCGCACCGGCACTTCCGGCTCGTCGTTGTTGAGGATGTAGACCTTGCCGTCGTCATCGAAGAACAGCGACGGATCGATGCCGCCGATGGTCGGCAGCCAGATCGGGTCGGACCACGGGCCGGCCGGGTCCTTGGCGGTGACGATGAAGTTGCCGCCGGCGTCGACCGAGGTGTTGACCACGTAGAAGGTGCCGTCGTGGAACTCGATGGCCGGGGCGAACACGCCCCGCGAGACGCCCAGGCCGTCGAAGTCCAGCTGCTCCGGCCGGTGGATCGCGTTGCCCACCTGCTTCCAGTGCACCAGGTCCTCGCTCTCCATCACCGGGATCCCGGGGAAGAAGGTGAAGGTGGAGGACACCAGGTAGAACTTGCCGTTGGCGGCGGTCACGCTGGGATCGGAGTAGAAGCCCGACAGCACCGGGTTGCGGAAGCTGCCCTCCGGCACCTCGGCCTCGAACGCGGCGTCGCGCCCGGTGTACTCGAACCAGTCGAAGTACACGGTGTTGGCCTCGGCGGCATCGGCCGCCGCGGCCTTGCCCGCGGGCTCGGAGCCGCAGGCTGACAGCAGCAGCGCGGCGATCGTGCCCGCGAGGATGCGGGTGGCGCCCGTACGGGCCAGGTTGGTGCGGTTGCTCATCGGTACTCCCCTCTCCGGATTACGTTTGTTTACCAGTCCCACATCGCGCCGTCTTCCAGGCGCGCGATCGGCAGCTGCTTGGGCGAGTACGGGTACTTCGCCGCCAGCGCCTCGTCGATGTCCACGCCGATGCCCGGGGTGTCGCCCACGTGCAGGCGGCCGTTGCGTAGCACGTAGTCGTGCGGGAACACCGCATCGGTCTCGTCGGTGTGGAACATGTATTCCTGGATGCCGAAATTCGGGACCCAGGTGTCGAAGTGCAGCGCCGCGCCCATGGTCACCGGCGACAGGTCGGTGGCGCCGTGGAAGCCGGTGCGCACCTGGTGCAGGGCGGCGAAGTCGGCGATGCGGCGCACGTGGGTGATGCCGCCGCCGTGCACGATGGTGGTGCGGATGTAGTCGATCAGCTGGTTCTCGATCAGGTGCTTGCAGTCCCAGATCGAGTTGAACACCTCGCCCACCGCCAGCGCGGTGACCGAGTGCTTGCGGATCAGCTCGAACGACTTCTGGTTCTCCGCCGGGGTGGCGTCCTCCAGCCAGAACAGGCGGTAGGGCTCGACCGACTTGGCCAGGCGCGCGGCCTCGATCGGGCTCAGGCGATGGTGCACGTCGTGCAGCAGTTCCACGTCCGGGCCGTGGTCTGCGCGCAGCTGCTCGAACAGCTTCGGCACCACGTCCAGGTAGCGCGGGGTGTTCCAGGTGGTTTCCAGCGGCAGTTCGCTCTCGGCCGGTTCATAGCCCTTGGCATTGGAGATGCCGTAGGCCTTCTTGATGCCCGGCACGCCGCACTGCGCGCGCACGGCCAGGAAGCCCTGCTCGATGAACCGCCCCACCGCGTCGGACGCCTCGGCGATGTCGCGGCCATTGGCATGGCCGTACACCAGCGCGCCTTCGCGCGAGCGCCCGCCCAGCAGCTGGTACACCGGCAGCCCGGCCATCTTGCCGAGGATGTCCCACAGGGCCACGTCGACCGCGGCGATCGCGCTCATCGTGACCGGACCGCGGCGCCAGTACGCACCGCGGTAGAAGAACTGCCAGATGTCCTCGATGCGACCGGCATCGCGGCCGATCAGGTTCGGCACCACGTGGTCGTTCAGGTACGAGGCCACGGCCAGCTCGCGGCCGTTGAGGGTGGCGTCACCCAGGCCGTAGACGCCGGAGGCGGTGGTGATCTTCAGGGTGACGAAGTTGCGGCCCGGGCAGGTGACGATGACCTTGGCATCGATGATGGTGCGGTCGTTCTTCGAGCCCTGTTCCGGATGGGTGTGGGTGCTGGTTTCGCTGGTCTGGCTGCTCATCGTGCGTGGTCGTCGTAGGGCATGGGGGAAATGGCGATCTCGAACGGTCCGGCCGGCTGGCCGGGGCCGCTGCCGTCGCGGTCGTACAGGGTGCAAACCGGGCTGTCGGCCCAGCAGTAGCGCACGCGGGTCGCCTCGTGGGCACCCGGCGCGCGCAGGGTGACGCGCTGGTTCCAGATCTCGGCCTGGGCGTAGCGGCAGGAATCCTCCGCGCTGCCGCACACCTCGAAACCGATCGGGCCAGGGGCACCATAGGCGATCAGGCGGCCGCCGACATCGCCGAAGGACACCACGATGGCATCGCCGTTGCGGCTGGCGGCCTGCGGCACCGGTCCGGCCGGGGCGATCCTCTCGCCGTAGGCCAGGTGGCGCATCGCCCGCGCCAGCCGGCGCCCGAGCTCCTGCTTGTTGGTCGGATGGATGTCGTAGCGGTCGCCGATGTCGATGGTGACCACCAGTCCGGTGCCGGGATCCTCGTCGGCCACCTGCTGCTGCGCCTGGCGCATCCGCGCCCAGTCGCTGGGGCCCGGCGCGGTCGGCGGGGTGCCGTAGTTGGGCAGCTGCACCACCATCAGCGGCAGGTCACTGCGGAACTGGTTGCGCCAGTCGCCACGCAGCGCGCGCAGCAGGTCGGCGTAGCGGGCGTGCTCGAAGGTGTTGGACTCGCCCTGGTACCACAGCGCCCCGCGCAGCCCGTAAGGGCCCAGCGGCGCGATCATGCCGTTGTACAGGGTCGCCAGCCCGGCCGCGCTCTGCCACGGCGCGCGCGGCGGATCGCCCAGCTCCGGGGGCACCACGCGGTACTGCCAGCCGCCATCCAGCGGCACCCGGGTACCGTCGGCCAGGACCAGCGCGTGGGCCTCGGCCGGCCCGGCCAGCCCGCCCTCGCGGTAGGTGTCCAGCACGTTCACCACCACCGTGTTGGCGCCGGCCTTCAGCAGGCCCGGCGGCAGGCGGTATTCCCGCCCGGCGCCGGCGCCATAGGTGCTGCCCACGGCATGGCCGTTGACCCAGGTGGTGTCGATCTCGTCGGCCGGGCCCAGCACCAGCACCGCGTCCTGTGCAGCCTGGGCGGCGGTGAGCTCGACGCCCGCGCGATACCAGACCATGCCGTTGAAGTCGGCCAGTTCCGGAACGCCCCAGCGCTCCCACGCGCCCAGCTGCGCCGGCGCGGGACTCCAGCGGCCGGCGGCGTTGCCCGGCGCCCACGGCTGGTCGTCGCCCGCCATGCCGGGGCGCGCGCTCCACCAGCCCTGCCAGAGCCGGCCCCAGTCGCCGAGGGCCGCCATCTCGTCGCTGGCGTAGCGCTCCAGCACGTCCAGCTCGTCGCCATAGCCCCCCAGCGCGCGCAGGGCCGGGGCGCTGGTCCAGGCCTGGATGCGGGAGCCGCCCCAGGCGGCGTTGACCAGGCCCATGGGCACGTCCACGGTCTTCTGCAGCTCGCGGGCGAAGAAGTAGCACGCGGCGGAGAAATCGCGCACCGATGCGGAGTCCACCGGCTTCCACGCCACGGCCTGGCCGAACTCGCGCTGCGGCTGCACCTGCGCCACCTGGGGCACGGTGAGCAGGCGGATGCGGTCGTTGCCGGCCCCGGCGATCTCGGCGCGCGCGTCCAGCGAGCGCCACACCTGCAGCTCCATGTTGGACTGGCCCGAGCACAGCCAGACATCGCCCACCAGCACGTCGGAAACGGCCTGGCGGGCCTGGCCGGCCTGCACGTTGAGGGTGTACGGCCCGCCGGCCTTCATCGCCGGCAGGGTGGCCTGCCACTGGCCATCGGCCCCGGCACGCACGCTGGTGCGCTTGCCGGCGATTTCCACCTGGACCTTCTCTCCCGGTCCGACCTGGCCCCACACGCGCAGCGGCTGGTCGCGCTGGAGCACGGCGTGGTCCTGGAACAGGCTGTGCAGCAACGGCGGCTGGCCGGCGTGCGCCGCGGCCAGCGGGGCAAGCGCCAGGCCGACCACGGCGCCGGCGCGGATGAGGCGTGGATGGGTCACTTGCCGTCTCCGGGTGCGAACGGGAATTCCAGCGACTTGTAGTACTCCACGTCGTGCGGCGGGGCGGCTTCGCCGGCCGGCAGCGGACGCTTCGAGAAGGTCTGGAAGTAGGCGATGCTGGCATCGCGCCACCACTGGGCCTCCTTCTCCTGGATGCCCAGGAACACCGAGACCTGGTGGTGGCGCGCCGGGTCGACCTTGCCTTCCAGCCCGGCCCAGGTGCCGCGCATGCCGCGCACGTAGTCCACGCCGCGGCCGTAGCGGGTCACCAGTTCGTCCCACAGGCTGCGGCCGGAAGCCATGCGGTGGTCCCACGGCACGTGGTGGAACCACAGCAGGAAGTCCTCCGGCACGGTGTCGATGCTGCCGAACTGTGCGGCCACCGGCGGCGCGTACTGGGCCACGGCATTGCTGCCGGTCGCGCTGCGGTCGAAGCCGATGCCACGGGCGTCGGCGCGGTGGTAGTAGACCGAGGTCCAGTCCGCGCGCGGGCCGCCCTCGACCCACGGGGCCGGGCCGTAGTGGTGGCCGCGGCCCATCAGGTGGTGCAGGCCCAGCGGGGTCATGTAATCCACCACCGCCTGGTGCGAGCCCATCATCATGTCCAGTACCGGCTGCATCACCGCCGCATCGCTGGAGAAGGTCATGCCGATCCACTCGCGGGCGATCGCCTCGGAGCCGGCATACGGATCCCACGCCATGCGGCCGTAGGCGTACCAGTTGGCCTGGTCGAAGTGCGAACCGGACCAGTTGCGGTCCACGCCGATGTTGGCCACGCCCGCCATGCCGGTCAGCGCATGCCCCTCCAGCGAGCCGTCGATCACCTTGGCCACGGTGGAACCTGCACCCTTGGCGTGGGTATCGGCGCGCAGCACTTCCTCGTACATCGGCGCCAGGTACACCAGGTGGGTGGCGAAGCCCAGGTACTCCTTGGTGATCTGGAACTCCATCATCAACGGCGTCTTGGGCATCGCGCCGAACAGCGGGTGGAACGGCTCGCGCGGCTGGAAGTCGATCGCGCCGTTCTTGACCTGCACCAGCACGTTGTCGGCGAAGGTGCCGTCGTACGGCACGAACTCGGTGTACGCCTGCTTGGCGCGGTCGTCCGGTTCCTCGTGCGAGTACACGAAGGCGCGCCACATCACGATGCCACCGTGCGGGGCAAAGGCCTCGGCCATCATGTTGGCGCCGTCGGCGTGGCTGCGGCCGTAATCCTGCGGACCGGGCTGGCCCTCGGAGTTGGCCTTGATCAGGAAACCGCCGAAATCGGGGATGGTGCGGTAGATCTCGTCGATCTTGGCCTTCCACCACTGGCGCACGGCCGGATCCAGCGGATCGGCGGTCGGCAGGCCGCCGATCTCGATCGGGGCGCTGAAGCGCGCGCTCAGGTAGACCTTGATGCCGTAAGGGCGGAACACGCCGGCCAGCGCCGCGGTCTTCTCCAGGTACAGCGGTGTCAAAGCGAGCGCGCTCGTATTGACGTTGTTGAGCACGGTGCCGTTGATGCCGATCGAGGCATTGGCGCGCGCGTAGTCGGTGTAGCGCGGATCCAGCCACTCCGGCAGGCGGTGCCAGTCCCAGATCGACTCGCCGGCGTAGCCGCGCTCGACATACCGGTCCAGGTTGTCCCAGTGGTTGAGCACGCGCACCTTGACCTTGGGCACCTCGCGCACGTCCAGCCCGGCCAGCGGCTGCCCGGTCTGGAGCAGGCGCAGCAGGTGGTAGCTGCCGTACAGGGCGCCGATATCGGTATTGGCGGCGACCACCGTCGCCGCACGGCCGTCGATGCGGCTGCTGCGGATCAGGTAGCCCTCCCCGCCCAGGCCTTCCAGGTCGGCCTGCAGCGAGGCCAGCTGCGGCACCGAGGCGGGCGTACCGACCACCAGCGCGCCGTCGCGCTGCACGCGCGCGGAGGTCGCCGGCTCACGGCCGAGCAGGCCCTTGAGGCCGCGCACCAGCTCCTGGCGGGCCACCCGCTGGGTATCGGTCTGCTCCGGGGCGACCAGCTGGGCGCCCACGTCCCGGTACTGCTTGGCCAGCTGCGCCGGCAGCGGCTGGTAGCGCAGCCACAGGTCGTACCCGTCCTCGGCCAGCGCCGGGGCGGCGACCAGCCACGAAAGCAGCAGGAGCGCCAGGGCCGGCAGCCCGATGCGACGCGCGGGATGTTTTGCGGGAGCGGATCGTGTTATCGATATCACTTCATTGCACCTGTGTTTCGCGGGCAGGGGGCCCGTGGCTGCACCCGGGCGGGTGCAGTAGACAACCACAGAGCGCGGCAGGGCCGCAGTCCATGGGGAGGGAACGCCATTGGCCACCACCAGCAAGACCGCGCGCCGCAAGGGGCGTGCGGTCACCATCCATGAGGTTGCCGCGGCGGCCGAGGTCTCGCCGATGACCGTCTCGCGGGTGATCAACGGCAACGCCAACGTGCGCCCGGCCACCCGCGAACAGGTCATGCGCGCCGTGCGCGAGCTGGGCTACACGCCCAACCTGGCGGCCCGCTCGCTGGCCGCGGCCCAGGGCACGCGGATCGCACTGATCTACACCAACCCGTCCGGCGCGTACCTGAGCGAGCTGCTGGTGGGCGCCCTGCGCGGCGCCGCGCGTACCGCGGTGCAGCTGGTGGTCGACAGCTGGGACGGCTTCAATGCCGAGGCCGAGCGCACGGCCGCCCGCGCCCTGGCGCGCAGCGTCGCCGGCGTGCTGCTGCCGCCACCGCTGTGCGAATCCAAGGCGGTGGTCGCCGAGCTGGTCGCCGCCGAGGTGCCGGTGGTCGCGCTGGCGTCTGCACGCTTCGGCGACGACCTCTCGCACGTGCGCATCGACGATTTCCGCGCCAGCCGCGAGATCACCGCCCACCTGCTCGCCCTCGGGCACACCCGCATCGGCTACATCAAGGGACATCCGAACCAGACTGCCAGCGCGCGGCGCTACGAGGGCTTCCAGGCGGCGCTGGCCGAGGCCGGCATCAGCCAGGACGCCGGGCTGGTGCAGCAGGGCTACTTCACCTACCGCTCCGGGCTGGAGGCGGCCGAGAAGCTGCTGGCGCGCAGGAAGCCGCCAACCGCGATCATCGCCAGCAACGACGACATGGCCGCGGCGGTGGTGTCGGTCGCGCACCGCCGTGGACTGGAGGTGCCACGCGACCTGTCGGTGGTCGGCTACGACGACACCTCCGCCGCCACCACCGTCTGGCCCGAGCTGACCACGGTGCGCCAGCCGATCGCCGCGATGGCCGACTCGGCCATCGACATCCTCGTGCGCAGCATCCACCGCAAGGAGAAGGACGTGCGGATGGTGGTCGACCACGTCGTCGCCCATGAACTGGTGACGCGCGACTCGGTCGCCGCGCCCCCCGGCCAGGACTGAGACGGGGTTGTGCCCCGGTCCGGTCATCCCTCCATCTGCTCCAGCTCGCGGCCCTTGGTCTCGCGCACGAAGCGCAGCACGAAGAACACCGACAGCAACGCGGCCGCCGCGTACAGCCCGTAGGCCGCCGCCAGGCCGATGCCGGCCAGCAGCATCGGGAAGGTCCAGGTGATGACGAAGTTCGCCACCCACTGCGCCAGGCCCGCCACCGCCAGGCCCGAACCGCGGATCTGGTTGGGGAACATCTCGCCCAGCATCACCCACATC
>PJUB01000054.1_pt1 | contig 121250 bp, 87 predicted proteins | sample 1512141 | NCBI WGS metagenome assembly PJUB01 (sample SAMN08177677, study PRJNA422409) | Soil metagenome, whole genome shotgun sequencing project. | isolation source: Soil enriched on filter paper: alkali lignin treatment | place: USA: Madison | collected 2015-01-15
CAGGGCCTGTTCGGCAAACACCAGCGCCGGTGCGTCCGGGGTGGCGGCGACTTGCGCCTCGATCAGTTGCTGCAGGCACTGCTCCAGCGGGTAGTCGGCGTGGGTGCGGTTCCAGTCGTAGACCACCTGTTGCTGCTGCGCGGCATTCAACAGCGGCAGCTCGGCGATGCGCTGCTGCGGCTGGGCGACGATGGCGGCCAACAGGCCCTGCCAGTGCCCGGCGAGCTGGGCAATGGTGGCTTCGTCGAACAGCGCGGTTGCGTAGGTCAGCGACACCGCGATCCCTGCCTCGTGCTCCACGGTCTCCAGCGTCAGGTCGAACTGCGCGGTCCCGCGTTCCCAGTTCAGCGTCTCGACAGCCAAGCCAGGCAGCTGCCGCCCCTGCCCGCGCGCTTCGGTCTGGTGGTTGAACATGACCTGGAACAACGGGCTATGGCTGAGGCTGCGCTCTGGCTGCAAGGCTTCGACCAGCTGCTCGAACGGCAGGTCCTGATGGGCCTGGGCACCCGAGACGCGTCGCTGAGTCTGCTCAAGCAGTTCAGTGAAGGTCATCCCCAGGTCGAAGTCCGCCTTGAGTACCTGGGTGTTGACGAAAAAGCCGATCAGGCCTTCGGTCTCCATTCGATTGCGGTTGGCCGTGGGTATGCCGACACGGATATCGTTCTGCCCGCTGTAGCGGTGCAGCAAGGTCTGGTAGCTGGCCAGCAGGAGCATGAACACTGTCACGCCCCGATCACGCGCCAGCTGCTTGAGGCCGGCACACAGTGTGTCGTCCAGGCTGATATCCAGGCTTGCACCTGCCCGGCTCTGCACCGCCGGGCGAGGACGGTCGATCGGCAGTTCCAGCACCGGCTGCTCCCCCCCCAGCTCGGCCTCCCAGTACGCCAGCTGACGCGCCAGCTCGCCCGCTTCCATGCACCGGCGTTGCCAGATGGCATAGTCGGCATACTGGATCGGCAGTTCCGGCAACGACGCCGGCTGGCCAAGGCGATGCCCCTCGTAGCTGCGGATCCACTCGTCCAGCAGTATCGGCATCGACCAGCCATCGGAGACGATATGGTGCATGACCAGGATCAGCACATGGTCGGCCTCGTTCACCTGCAGCAGCCTTACCCGCCACAGGGGCGCCTGCCCCAGGTCGAAAGGCTGGCCGGCCTCTTCTTCGATGCGACGTTCAAGGCGCTCGGCAAAATCAGCGTCTGGTGCCGCTGCAAAGGGCTCCCGTACAATTTCCACCCGCACACTCGGTTCAATGACCTGCACAGGCTGGTCGCCGTCCTGGGCAAAAGCGGTGCGCAGGCTTTCGTGGCGGTGCACCAGGTCTTCAAGGCTACGCTGCAGAAGCGCGGGGTCCAATGCGCCCCTGAAACGCAGGGCCATGCTGATGTTGTAGGCCGCGCTTTCGGGCTCGAACTGCCAAAGGAACCACTGGCGCTGCTGGGCATACGACAACCCGATAGGCCCCCATTCGTCCCGTATCCGCGGGATCGGCAGCCGAGCGAAGCTCATGCCCTTGGACTGCATCTTTTCAAAGAATTGCTTACGCTGCTCCAGTGGCAGATGCAGGAACCGTTTAACCAGCTCGATGTTCTGGGCCGTCATTTCAAACACTCTCCAGTTCTGCCAGGAAATCACTCAACTCATCGACATCCGCTGCGCTGGCAGGCGCCAGCTCAGCCACCGTCGCCACGTAGTCCGCAAGTCGCCCGGCACCGAACAGGGCCGAAAGCGGCACCTCCAGCCCCAGCAGCAACTGCACGCGCTGGGTCGCCTGGACTGCCAGCAGCGAATGCCCGCCCAGCTCGAAGAAGTTGTCGTTCATGCCGACCCTTTCAAGCTTCAGCACATCGGCCCAGATCGCTGCCACCTGCGCTTCAAGTTCGCCGCAAGGCGCCACGAAACCTTGCTGAAGCGTGTTTGCGTCCGGTGCAGGCAGGGCTTTGCGGTCCAACTTGCCATTGGGGGTCAGTGGTAGAGCGTCCAGCGCGACGAAGTGCGCCGGGACCATGTATTCCGGGAGCATGGCCTTCAGGTACTCACGCAGGGTGTCGCGAAGCGCCTGCATGCACGCATCAGCCACAAGGTACGCGACCAGTTGCCGCCCACCCGGGCCTTCGCTATCGATCACCACCGCTTCGCGAATGGCGGGATGCGCAAGCAGCTTGAGTTCGATCTCGCCCAGCTCGATGCGGAAGCCACGGATCTTCACCTGATGATCGATACGCCCGATGTACTCGATCATGCCGTCGTTGCGATAGGACGCCAGATCACCTGTCCGGTACAGACGGCCTCCGCCATGCTCGGAAGTATCGAAAGGATCGGGCAGGAATTTCTCCGCGGTCAGTGCCGGACGCCCCAGGTAGCCCCGGGCAAGACCGGCACCGGTAAGGCAGAGCTCGCCCGCAACCCCGGACGGCATGGATTTGCCATTGATGTCCAGCGTATACGCTGTCGTGTTCGCGATAGGCCGGCCAATATTGGCTCGCCCACCGGACTCACGGCGGGTCCAGGTGGAATAGGTGGTGTCTTCGGACGGGCCGTACAGGTCGTAGACATGCTCCACATGGCCCAGCGCATAGAGCCTGTCCACCACTGGCTGCCGCAAGGGTTCGCCTGCCAGGTTGACAATGCGCACGCTCGCAGGCAACGAACCGGCGTCGAGCAGTGCCTTGATGGCCGAGGGCACGGTATTGACCAGGCGTACGCGTTCTCGCGCCGCCAGGTAGGGCAGTTCCAGCGCAGTCTGCGCGAGCACCGCGTAGCCACCCGCAGCCAGCGTGACAAACAGCTCCCATACCGACAGGTCGAAACAGATGGACGTCGATGCCAGCACGCCTTGCAGGTCCTGCGTGGTGTAGACCGTGCGCGCCCAGCCGATCAGCGCCGTGACATTGCGGTGCTCGATCAGCACACCTTTGGGCAACCCCGTGGATCCCGAGGTGTAGATGCTCAGTGCCAGGTTGCCCGGCGCGGTGACATTGTCCAGATTCCCATCAGCGTCGTCTCGCAGCTGCAACCGGTCAAGCAGCAAGACTTCGGCCGTCCCGCCCTGCGGCAGGCGATCCGCCAGCGAAGCCTGGGACAGCAACAGACGAGCCTGACTGTCCTGCATCATGTAAGCCAGGCGATCACGGGGGTAGAGAGGGTCCAGCGGCACATACGCACCGCCTGCCTTCAAGATGGCAAGCAGACCGATCACCATCTCCAGGCCGCGCTCGAGTGCGACCCCTACCAGCACATCCGGGCCCACCCCGCGTTCGCGAAGGTGGTGCGCCAACTGGCTGGCACGCCGGTTGAGCTGCTGATAGGTCAGGTGCTGGTCGCCGAAAATCAGCGCGGTGGCGTTCGGCGTGCGAGCGGCCTGCGCTTCGATCAACAGGTGCACACAAGGCGCGTCCGAAAGCGACAAGGCATCACCGTGTCGATGAGCGAGGTCTTGCAGGTCCTCGTCCTCGGTCGTCATTGCCAGGTCACCCAGCCTCTGATCTGCGCCACTGACCAGCGCCTGCAACAGCGTGCCGAAGTGGCGGGCGATCTGCGCGATGTTTTCTTGCGTGAAACACTGGCGGTCGTAGCTGTAGTGCACCGACAGGTGCGTACCTGCGCCAATCGCCAAGGTCAGCGGCACGCTCGACTGTTCATGCCCGCGCACGTTGCCGAACACGAGCCCGGCGGGTGCGCCCTGCTGCAGGGCATCGCCGACCGGGTAGTTCTCGAACACCAGCAGGGTATCGAACAGCCCTTCCCCACCCGATCCGGCCCAGCGCTGGATATCGTACAAGGGGCTGTGCTCGTATTCGCGCAGCGCCAGGTTCTGCACCTGCAGTTGCTGCACCCATTGCGCCACCCGCTGCTGCGGACGCGGGTTGGCGACCACCGGCAGCGTGTTGATGAACAGCCCCAGCTGTTGCTCGACACCGCGCAGCTCCGCCGGGCGACCGGATACCGTCGCGCCGAAGCTCACGCACGATTGCCCGGTGTAACGCTGCAGAAGCAGCAGCCAAGCCGCTTGCACCAAGGTATTGACGGTCACCCGCTGCTGCCGGGCAAAGGCAGCCAGCGCCTGCGTCTGCTGCTCGCTCAAACGCTGCTGGTGTTCACCGTAGCCGGTACCCAGGCGGGCCTTGTCCTGACGGATGGCCAGTGCCAGGCGCGTAGGCTCGTTCAGGTCATGCAACTGCTGCTGCCAGAAGGCCTGAGCTTGCCCGGCATCCTGGCGCTGCAGCCATTCGATGTAATCGCGATAGCGGCCCGTCACCCCACCGTTCGGCACCCCGGCATAAGCCTGGAGCACCTCAGCGAGCAACTGCGCATTGCTCCAGCCATCCATCAGAATGTGATGACTGGTGAAAACCAGATGGCACGATGCTTCGCTGGTGCGGATAACCGCCAGGCGCAGCAGGGGGTCATGCTGCAGGTCGAAGCCCTTGCGCAGATCGGCTTCGGCCCAGCTGTCCACGGCCGCACCCTGCTCGGCGATGCCGGCCCAGTCCAGGTACGTGAACGGCAATTCGAGCTGCCTGCGAATGACCTGCAGCGGGTGCTGGAAGCAGGTCACGAAGTTGGCCCTGAGCACCTCATGGCGATCGACAGCGGCCTGCCAGGCGAGCCTGAAGCGTGGTACGTCGAGCCCTTTGACGTCAACGCGCATCTGGTTGATGTAATGCCCCCCGCCTTGCTCGAACAGGCTGTGGAACAGCATGCCCTGCTGCATGGGCGCAAGGGGATAGAGGTCTTCGATCAGCGCCGCCGGAACAGGCAGGCTGTCCAGTTGGGCCTGGGTCAGCCCGGCCAGCGGAACATCCGAAGGCGTCAAACCTGCGTGGGCATCCGCCAGGCAATGCTCGACAATCGCCTTGAGCTCGGCAGCGAACTGGTCGGCCAGGCGCTGCACCGTGTCAACGTTGAACATGTCGCGGCTGAAGGTCCACTCAAGGTTCAGCTCACCGGCATAGACCTGGCCATTGATCGACAACCAATTGTCCAGCGGCGCTTCGCTGCTCTGGCTGGCGCCGGCGCTTTCGCCAGCGGGCACCAGGAACGCCGACGCATCGGCGTCCGAACCTGGCGCGAAGCTGCCGTCGAACTGCCCCAGGTAGTTGAAGGTGATGTGTGGGTTCGGCAACTGCGCAAGCGCCGCGCGGGCCTGCTCATCGCCCAGGTAGCGCAGGGCACCGTAGCCCAGGCCTTTGTCGGGGATCGACCGCAGCTGTTCCTTGATCCGCTTGATCGACGCATCAAGCGTCTGCTCCGGGCTCAGCCGCACCGGGAACACGCTGGTGAACCAGCCCACGGTCCGCGTCAGGTCAACGGTATCGAACAATTCTTCGCGGCCATGCCCCTCCAGTTGCACGAGCACGTCGCTGCGCTGGGTCCAGCGTGCGATGACGCGGGCCAGTGCGGTCAGCAGCAGGTCGTTGACCTGCGTACGGTAGGCAGCAGGTGCCTGTTGCAGCAGTTGCCGGGTACTGGCCGAGTCAAGACGGGTGCGGGCGGTGCCGACATGCATGCCATGCAACGAGCCACCCGGGTTGTCGCAAGGCAGGTCTGCATCAGCCTGGCCGAGTTGCGCCTGCCAGTAAGCCAGCTGCGCCTGCAGCGTTTCGCTGCGTGCGTAGCGCTGCAAGTGCGCAGCCCACGCCTGGGTCGAGCTGGTCTTGGCAGGCAGGTCGAGTGGCTTGCCGGCGTGCAACTGGTGGTAGGCGGTTTGCAGGTCTTCCAACAGCACCCGCCAGGACACCCCGTCAACCACCAGGTGATGGATCGCCAGCAACACGCGCTGGCTGCCATCCGCGAGGGTTGCCAGCAATGCCCGCAGCAACGGGCCACGCTGCAGATCAAGGCTACCCTGAACGTCATTGCACAACGCTTCAAGCGCCTCGGCATCCGCCACAGTAGCCTGCCACAGCAGACCTTGCTGTGGCGCTGGCGAACCGTAACGAGCCGTCCATTGACCCTCTGCACAATCGAAGCGCAGGCGCAGCGCGTCATGGTGGATCACCAAAGCCTGAAGCGCTTGCTCCAGTGCCTGGCTGTCGAGCGCCTGACCTGCCTTGAGCAACAGCGCCTGGTTCCAGTGGTGGCGCTGGGCAATGTCCTGCTCGAAGAACGATTGCTGGATCGGCAGCAGCAGGGTCTGGCCAGTGGCAGCCTTCTGCTCGATCAGCAATCCGCCTTCGTCCCCTTGCCTGGCGACCGAGGCCAGCCCTTGGACGGTCTGGTGCTGGAACAGCTCTTTGGGGGTGAAGCGGATACCCGCCTGGCGCGCGCGGCTGACCACCTGGATCGAAATGATGGAGTCGCCACCCAGTTCGAAGAAGTTGTCGGACAGCCCCACCTTGTCGACTTTCAGAACATCCGCCCAGATCCCGGCGATGGTCTGCTCCAGCGCGTTTCGAGGTGCCACGTACACCTGCTGCAGCTGAGTGACGTCAGGCGCTGGCAGGCCCTTGCGGTCCAGCTTGCCATTGGGCGTGAGCGGTAACTTGTCGAGGAACACCAGGTGCGTGGGCACCATGTAGTCCGGCAAGGTCGCCTTGAGGTGATCGCGCAGTTCGCTGCGCAGCAGGCTCTGCCCCGGCAGGTCGTCGAGCTGCACATCCGCACTGACCAGATACGCGGCAAGCTGCTTGCCGCCTGGCCCCTGGATGTCGATGACCACACTTTCGCGCACCGCCGGGTGATCCTGCAACCGCGCCTCGATCTCGCCAAGCTCGATACGGAAACCGCGGATCTTGACCTGGTGGTCGATGCGCCCCAGGTAGTCAACCAGACCGTCGGCGCGGGTGCGAGTCAGGTCACCACTGCGGTAGACGCGCTCGCCGTTCGCGGCGAACGGGTCGGGGACGAAGCGCTCGGCGGTCAGGCTTGGCCGGTCGAGATAGCCACGCGCCAGGCAGAGCCCGCCGAGGAACAGTTCGCCACTGTGCCCCAACGGCACCAGGTTGAGGCTTGCGTCGAGGACATAACTGCGGCGGCGCCCGACCAGGCGGCCGATAGGCGCGTAGGCCGCGCCGCAGGTATCGCCTGGCGATGCGCTCCAGAGCAACGGTGTGACCACGGTTTCGGTCGGCCCGTAGCCGTTGAAGATGTATTGCGGGCGCAGGGCCTGCCAGGCCAGCTCGTATCCGGCTTGCGGTACGGCATCACCACCGAAGCAGTAGATTCGCACCGGTGGTGGGTTGCCCACGCGCAGGGCATGCTCGGCCAGCTGTTGCAGATAGACCGGCGGGAACACGGCAATGGTCACGCCATGCCGGTGCATCTCGGCGTAGGCCTGCTCGGGCAGCCACAGGCTGTCGTCACGCACCAGCACACTGGCGCCGTTGATCAGCAGGTGCATCCAGGCCTCATGGGCGCCATCGAAGGCGAAGGACATGAAGTGCAACTCGCAATCCTGCGGGCCGGTTTCATAGCGTTCACCGTTGGCCAGAATGTGCGAGGCCAGAGGCCCGTGCGCCACTGCGACACCCTTGGGCATGCCGGTCGAGCCCGAGGTGTAGATCACATAGGCAAGGTTGTGCTTTGACAGCGCCACCTCGGGCGCCGTGTCCGGGCCTTGCTGCCAGGCGGCCGGCAGGTCCACCGACAGCGTCGGCAACCCGTGGGGGATCGGCAGCGTGCCCAGCACATCGCTCTGCGTCAGCACCAAGGCCGCAGCACAGTCCTGCATCATGTAGCGCAGGCGGTCCTGCGGATAGGCGATGTCCAGCGGCACATACACGCCACCTGCCTTGAGCACTGCCATGAACGCCACCATGATGTCGGTGGAGCGGCGCATGGCGATGACCACCCTGACCTCCGGGCCGACCCCTTGCTCGATCAAGCGGTGCGCCAGGCGATTGGCCTGCGCATCGAGTTGGCGGTAGCTCAGGCGTTGATCGTCGAAGCGGATTGCGATGGCTTCGGGCGTGCGGGCAACCTGGTCTGCGAACAGTTGATGGACGAAACGGTCGTCCGGATGGTCGTCGCCAGTCTGGTCCCACCTTGCCAACAGTTGTTCACGCTCCTGGCTGCCCAGCATCGCCAGCTCGGCGACACGCTGATGGGGCTGACGCACGATGTCGGCCAGCAGGTTGCACCAATGCTGCGCCAGCGCCTCGATGCGCGGGCGGTCGAACAGCGACGTGGCGTAGACCAGCGAGGCGCCCAGCCCCTCGGCATGCTCGAAGGTATCAAGGGTGAGGTCGAACTGTGCGGTATAGCGCTCCCAGGCCATGCCTTGAACTTCCAGCCCGGGCAGGCTGCGCGCCTGCCCCCGCTGTTCGGTCTGGTGATTGTAGAGCGCCTGGAACAGCGGGCTGTGGCTCAGACTGCGCTCAGGGTGCAGCGCCTCGACCAACTGCTCGAACGGCAGATCCTGATGAGCCTGGGCCGCCAGGGCCGTCTGACGCGTTTGCTCAAGCAGCTGGCTGAAGGTGGTGTGCAGGTCGAACTCGGCCTTGAGCACCTGGGTATTGACGAAGAAGCCGATCAGGCGTTCGGTTTCCAGGCGGTTACGGTTAGCGATCGGCACGCCGACGCGAATGTCGTCCTGCCCCGAATAGCGGTGCAACAGGGTCTGGAAGCTGGCCAACAGCAGCATGAACAGGCTGACGCCCTGCTGCTGGGCCAATGCCTTGAGCGCGTGCACGAGGTCGCGGTCCAGGTCGATGGCGAAACTGGCGCCGGCGAAGTCCTGGTTAGCCGGGCGCGGGCGATCGCCGGGCAGTTCGAGTACCGGCTGCCGGTCCCCCAGTTGGGCCTTCCAGTAGGCCAACTGGCGCTCACGCTCACCGGCTTCCATCCACTGCCGCTGCCATACGGCGTAGTCGGCGTACTGGACAGGCAGCGCAGGCAACTGCGCCGCCTGCCCGTTGCGCCGCCCTTGGTACAGCTGCACCAGCTCATCGACCATCACCGGCATCGACCAGCCATCGGAGACGATATGGTGCAAGGTCAGTACCAGGACATGGTCATCCTCGGTCACCCGCAACAGTTTCACGCGCAGCAACGGCCCGTGCTCCAAATCGAAGGGACGTTGCGTCTCTGCCTCGACCAGGCGCTTGAGCAGCGCGGCCTGTTCGTCTCCCTCGCACGGTTCGACCCCTTCGCAGGCCAAGCTGAACGGCTGCGCCGGGTGGATCACCTGCAGGGCTTGGTCACCGGCCTGGCGGAAGGTGGTACGCAGGGTCTCGTGCCGCGCGATCAGCGCTTCGAAACTCAGGCGCAGTGCCTCGACATCCAGCTCACCGCGCAGTCGCAAGACCGTGGCCATGTTGTAGGCGGTACTTTCAGGGGCCATCTGCCAGAAGAACCACTGCCGCTGCTGGGCATAAGACAAGGCCAACGGCTGGGTGCGGTCGACCGGCTGCAACGCCAGGGCAGCCGCGTGCGTGCCCTGCCCTGTCAAGGCGACGAAATCAGCCAGCACCGGGGCTTCGAAAAGCGTGCGCAGGGGTATTTCCAGGCCCAGGGCCTGGCGAATGCGCGAGGTGACCTGGGTAGCCAGCAACGAATGCCCGCCCAGTTCGAAGAAATGGTCGGTCAGGCCGATGCGTTCAACCTTGAGTACCTGGGCCCAGATGGCTGCAATCTGTTTTTCACGTTCGCTGCGAGCGGGCACATAGGCTGGCTGTTCGAGGCTCAGGTCGGGCCTTGGCAGCGCCTTGCGGTCCAGCTTGCCGTTCGGCGTCAGCGGCAATTGGCCGAGGAACATCAGGTGCGCCGGAACCATGTAGTCCGGCAATGCAGCCTTGAGGTGGCTTGCCAGGTTTTCACGCAGCGCATCCTGCGGTTCAACACCGCCCTCGATCACCAGATAGGCGACCAGTTGCTTGCCGGTGGGCCCGTCGATGTCGATGACCTGTGCTTCACGCACCCTGGCATGCTCTTGCAGTCGCGCTTCGATCTCGCCCAGTTCGATGCGCAGGCCGCGAATCTTGACTTGATGGTCGATGCGACCGACATAGTCGAGAACACCCTCGACACGGGCGCTTGCCAGATCGCCGGTACGGTACAGACGGCCGCCGCCGACCGGGTCGAACGGGTCGGGAATGAAGCGCTCGGCGGTCAGCGCAGGGCGGTTGAAATAGCCACGGGCGAGACAGCCGCGACCACCGATCAGCAGTTCGTTCACCCAACCGGCCGGGGCCAGGACAAGGCCATCGTCACAGACATAGGTCACCCTGCCGCCCACCGCCCGCCCGATCGGCACGATGGCCTTGCCAGCGGCACCAGGCTGCAAACCTGCACAGTCCTGCACGGTGGTTACCACCGTCGCTTCGGTAGGCCCATAGGTATTGAGCAGACGTGCCTGCTGCAATCCGCTGGCGTACCAGTCGCCAAGGCTTTCCATCGGCATGGCTTCACCGCCCACGTGCACCTGACGCAGCGACGCGCAGGCACCGGCGGGCAGCTTTTCCGCCGCCAGCATGCGCCAGTAGGCGGTGGTCAGGTCCGCCACGGTGATGCCGTGGGTGACGATGGCCTGCTTGAGGGTTTCGATGTCCCACAGCTGCGAGCCGCGCATGACGACCCGGGCACCGCAACACAAGGCCGGGTAGAGCTGCTCGACAAAGCCGTCGAAGTTGACCGTGGCGAACTGCAGCACCCGATCACTGGCATCGAGCCGCGAATAGTCAGCCGCCACGCTGCAGAACACCGACAGCGCCCGATGAGCGACGGCCACACCTTTGGGCTTGCCGGTGGACCCGGAGGTGTAGATCACATAAGCCAGGTTGTCGGGGACGGTCAGGCTCACCGGGTTGGCCGTACTGTAGTTGCCCAGCCAGTGCTCATCCGCCTGCATTTCAAGGCAGGTCACCGCTGTGGAAACCGGCAGCATCGGTGTCAGGTGGGGCTGGGTCAGGAGCAGGTGAACACCGCTGTCCTGCACCATGAAACGCAGGCGCTCCTGCGGGTATTGCGGGTCGAGCGGCACATAGGCACCACCGGCCTTGAGAATGCCAAGCAGGCCTACCACCATGTCCAGGCTGCGTTCCACGGCGATGCCAACACGCACCTCAGGCCCCACGCCAAGCTCGCGCAGCTTGTGGGCCAGCTGGTTGGCGCGGCGGTTGAGTACCTGATACGTCAACGCCTGATCATCGAGGACCAGCGCCGTAGCCTCCGGTGCGCGCAGCACCTGCGCCTCGAACAGCTGATGCACGCCGAGGCCTTCGGCGAAACGCAAGGGGGCCGGGTCGACGGCTTCAAGTGCCAGCTTGTGCTGGGCAGCCGAAAGCAGAGGCAGCTCGGCCACCGGCAATGCCGCGTTACTGGCCAGGGCGCCCAGCAGGTTGACCCAGACCGATGCCAGGCGTTCGATACGCTCGACGTCGAACAGGTCCGATGCATAGCCGAAGGAGGCGATCACACCCTCGCTGCGTTCGAGGGTGTCCAGCGACAGGTCGAACTGCGTGGTGTGCTCGACCAGGTCGACCTCCTCGACACGCAGCCCTTGCACGCTGTCGCCAAAGACCCGCTCGCCAAGGTCGCTCAGGTGGTTGTACATGACCTGGAAGAGCGGGTTGTGGCCCAACCCCCGCTCGGGTTTGAGCGCTTCCACCAGCACATCGAAGGGGATGTCCTTGTTCGCCTGAGCCTGCAGGGTGGTCTCCTTGACCGCCAGCAACAAGTGCCTGAAGGACTGCAACGGATCGACCGCCACGCGAGCGACCAGTGTGTTGACGAAGAAACCGATCAGCCCCTCCAGCTCAAGGCGATTGCGGTTGGTCACCGGCATGCCGATGTTGAGCGTTTCGCGCCCGCTGTAGCGCGACAGCAGCAGTGCGAACGAGGCCAGGAACACATGGAACAGCGTGGCATTGGCGGCAACCGCCAGGCGCTGCAGATCGGCGGTGAGCGCGGCAGGCAGGAGCACATCCACGCGCCCGCCGCGGTAGCTTTGGACCTGAGGGCGAATACGGTCGGCAGGCAGTTCGAGGACTGCGAAATCGTCTTCCAGCGTGGTTTTCCAGAATGCCAACTGGGCCTGCAGCTCGCCCGAGGCCAGGCGTTCGCGCTGCCAGGCGGCGTAATCGGCGTACTGCACCGCCAACGCCTGGCGCTCGAGCGACTGGCCGGTAGTGTGGGCGTTGTAGACGGCAGCCAGCTCGCGGACCATGACGCTCATGGACCAGCCGTCCGAGACGATGTGGTGCAACAGCACGGTCAGCACCTGCTCCTGCGGGCCACCCTGGAACAGCTTGACCCGAATCAGCGGCCCCTGTTCGAGATCGAAGGGCGTAAGCGCCTCGTCCTGTAGGCGCTGCTGCAGCGCCCGGCTGTCGGCAGTGCTGAGGTCATGGTACTCGATGCACGGCGACGCTGCGGGCAGTATGCGCTGCCGGGGGATGCCGTCATGCTCTTCGAAGATCGTGCGCAGGGATTCATGGCGCATCACCAGCGCATCGAACGCGGCCTGCAACGCGTCCCGGTCCACCTGGCCTTGCAAGCGGATGGCCAGGGGGGTGTTGTAGGCAGTGCTTTGCGGGTGCAGCTTCCAGAACATCCACTGGCGGTACTGGGCGTGCGAAACCTGCAGCGGCAACGTCCGGTCCAGCACCTGGATCTCGCCTCCGGCGACCTGCTCCAGCCCCTGCAGCGCCTCGACGAAACCGGACAGGTCGGCAGTGTCGAACAGCACCCGCAAGGCCACGTCCAGGCGCAGTTGCTGCCTGATCCGCGAGACCACCTGAGTGGCCAGCAGCGAATGGCCACCCAAGGCGAAGAAATTGTCGTCGAGGCCGACCTGGGCCTGTTGCAACACGTCGGCCCAAATGGCCGCGACCTGCATCTGCAGTGCGGTCTCGGGAGCCCGGTAAAGGGCTGTGACGGCGACCGGCTCAGGCAATGCCTTGACGTCGACTTTGCCATTGAGGGTTACCGGCAGATGCTCCAGCAGCATCAGGTAATGCGGCACCAGATGCTCGGGCAGGGCGAGCTTCAACGCGGCCCGGATACCGTCGACGACAGCTTGACGGGCTTCGTCCTGCGCAGCCCAGTGCTGCGGGACCAGGTAGGCGGCCAGCTGCCGATCGGCGTCTTCGCCAACCACGCGCACAACGGCGCTTTCGATCCCCGGCAACTGCCGCAGACAGGCATCGATCTCGGCCAGTTCGACGCGGTAGCCGCGAATCTTCACCTGGCCATCGATGCGCCCGGCAAAAATGCATTCGCCGTCAGCGTTCAGGCGTACCCAGTCGCCGGTACGGTACATCCTCGCACCCTCGGTGCCGCAGGGGTCGGGCACGAAGCGCTCGGCAGTCAGCGCCGCCTGGCCCAGGTAGCCACGCGCAAGCCCTGCACCGGCGATATAGAGCTCCCCCCTGGCCTTGCCGGGCACGGGTTGAAGGCAGCTGTCCAGCGCATGGGCGCGCAGGTTGTCCAGCGGCTGGCCGAGCACCGGGCGATCCTGCAGGCCATGGGTAAGGACGCCGACCGTTGTCTCGGTGGGACCATAGTGGTTGATCACGTCGAGGTCGGGCGCCAAGGCCTTGATGCGGCCCAGAAGCGCCGCAGTGCACGCTTCGCCCCCCACCACCAGGCAGCGCCGTGGCAAGGCTTCGGCGCCTGCGGCGAGCATGGCCTGCAAGTGCGAGGGGACGATCTTCAGTGCATCGATGGCATGCGCCTGCAGGTAGGCGGCGAAGACCTGGGCATCGAGCACGGTCTCCTTGGGCAGCATGTGCAGGGTCTTGCCGTAGCACAGTGCACCGAACAGCATGGTGTGGCCAAGGTCGGCCGCCGGCGTGGTGACCATTGCCAGGTTGCCGATCTGGTCCATGGGCAGGCGTTGGCTGACGCCGCGCACGTAGTTGACCAAGGCGCCATGGCTGACCGCGACGCCCTTGGGCTTGCCGGTGGTGCCGGAGGTGTAGATGACATAGGCAAGGTTGTCGGCATGGACCGCCACCTTGGGCGCCGACGCAGACGGGTAGTCACCCTCCACGTCAATCGCTGCGACGCCTTCAGGCAGGCTGATCTGCCCTGCTCGGCCCACTACCCACTTGACCTCGCTGTCGGCAAGCATGAAGTCGATGCGCGACTGAGGCTGGTCAGGGTCCAGCGGCAGGTAGGCGGCACCGGCCTTGAGCACGGCCAGGATGCCGATGAGCATCTCGCAGGACCGGTCGGCCACCACGCCGACCCGCTGATCCAGCTGTACGCCACGCGCCAGCAGTGCATGGGCCAGGGCATCCGAGCGTGCCTGCAAGGTGGCATAGCTGATTCGACCGGCGTCGCCGCTCGCTGCAAGGCCTTGCAGGTTGAGGTTGGCGGCCGTTTCGATCAGGTGATGGACGCACAGGCCGGGCGTTTGCGCCCCGGCAGCTTGCGGCTCCAGCGGCTGTACCGCCTGGGTTGCCAAGGGCAGTTCGCCGACCGCAGTGGCGGGCGATTGGGTCAGCCCATCGAGCAGTCGCAGCCAATCCTCGCCGAAACCGATGATCGTGGCTTCTTCGAAGACATCCAGCGCATAGGTGAACACCGCGTGCAGACGCCCGGCACTTTCATAGGTGTCCAGGGAAAGGTCGAAGCGAGCGCTGTGCTTGTCCAGGGCGACTTTTTCCAGCGTCAGCCCACTGCCAAGGCGAACCTGACCGGCGTCGGCGATGGCCGCCTGGTGGTTGAACAGCACCTGGAACAACGGGCTTTGCGCGCTGCTGCGATCCAGTTCGAGCGCCTCGACCAGGCGCTCGAACGGCAGGTCCTGGTGCGCCTGGGCGCCCAGGGCGGTGTCTTTGACCCGGCCAAGTAGCTGGCTCACATCCATGAGCGGGTCGATATCGGTATGCAGCACCTGGGTGTTGATGAAGCAACCGATCAAGCCTTCTACTTCGGTACGGTGGCGGTTGGCGACCGGAACGCCGACGCGGATGGCGCGCTGGCCACTGTAGCGTTGCAGCAGCAGCTTGAACGATGCCAGCAGCACCATGAACAGGGTAACCCCCTGGGCACTGGCCAACGCCCTGAGACGCTCGGCAAGCGCTGGGTCGACCTGCAACTCGCGCCGCGCGCCAAGATGGCTCGGTGCGCCGACACGGGAATGGTCGAGCGGCAGCTCAAGCACGGCATGATCATCGCCCAGCTTCTCGCGCCAGTAGCCCAGCTGTCGCTCCTGCTCACCGGCTTGCAGCCAGCTGCGTTGCCACAGCGCATAGTCGCGGTACTGGATGGGCAGCGCCGGCAGGGTCGCTTCGCTACCCTGACAGGCGGCATCGTACAAACGCACGAACTCGTCGATCAGCACGTTCAGCGACCAGCCATCGGCCACGATATGGTGCAGGGTGAGCAGCAGCACGTGCTCGTCGGTGGCCAGTTGCAGCAGGTTCACGCGCAACAGCGGCCCTTGCAGCAGGTTGAAAGGTGCCTGCGCTTGGGCTTCGGCCAGTGACGCGACACGGGCTTCGCGTTGCGCCGCTGCCAGGGCGGTGAGGTCGTGCTCGACGATGGCAACGGCCTCGGCAGCGAGGACCTCCTGGTACAGATGCTCACCCTGGGTACGCAGGCGCGTACGCAGGCTCTCGTGGCGCGCAACCAGGCGATCGAACGCTTGCTGCAGGGCCTGGCGGTCGAGCTTGCCCTTCAGGCGCACAGCCATGGGTAGATTGTAGGCAGCGCTCTGAGGGTCCAGCTGCCAGAGAAACGACATACGCCGCTGGGCGTAGGACAACCCATCGCGGTCATCGCAGGCAACATCGGCAGGGATCGGAAACAAGGAAAAATCGACGCCCTCTGCCTTTAGCCCGGCCAGGAACAAACGGCGTTTTTCCGGCGGCAGTTCGATAAAGCGGCGAGCGAGTTTCAACGAGTTTTCGGCATTCATGCAATGCGTCCTTAGCGATAGGAAGCGGGACCACAGGGCCCAGTCATCCCTCAAAGACGAAACAGCCGCGAGCTGATTTAGCCAAAGCCCCGGCCACCGCCGGCAGCCCAGGCTGCGCGATTAAATCACCGGGTGGGCGACTCGTCTGAACGTCATACCCATCCTCCAGAAGGCGGCCCTCGCGATGCTCTCCACCCTGGCCAACAACCTGCGCAAGCGGGTCACTCAAGCGCTCCCCGGCAAACGCCCCAGCTATCGAATCTTCAATATCCAGCTGAAGCGGCGGATCGCGCTCAGCCCTTCGCTCACCCGGCTGGTATTCACCGGACCAGAAGTTGTTGAAATGACCACCCTGGCCCCAGACCAACGGGTCAAGCTGCTGTTTCCCGCCCCCGACGGCTCACCGCCCAGCCTGAACAACGACCTGCACTGGAAGGCCGCGCACAGCGCGCTGCCACCGGCCCAGCGCCCGCCGATGCGCACCTACACCATCCGTGCCTTGCGCCGTGAGGCGCTGGAGGTGGATATCGACTTCGTGCTGCATGGTGTCAACGGCCCCGCCTCAGCCTGGGCCACCCACGCGCAGGTGGGTGACCGTTTGCAGATAGTCGCGCCCAACCTGGCCTATGAGGGCGACCCCGGCGGTTATGAATGGAAGCCACCCCAGGGCGTGCGCAATGTGCTGTTGGTAGGTGACGAAACCGCACTGCCGGCGATTGCCGGCATCCTGGAGCAACTGGCCGACACCCAGCCCGAGCTGGCGGTGCACGCGTTCATCGAGGTGCCGCTGGAGGCGGATTGCCTGAGCCTGCGCCATGGCGATGCCACTGCGCTGCGCTGGCTGCCGCGCGAACGGCTGAGGTGCGCACATGGCCAAGCCATGCAGCACGCCGTGCGCGAGCTGGCCAGCCTGCCGCTTGGGCACGCCACACCACGGGCGAAGCTGGAAGACGTGGATATTGATACACGCATCCTGTGGGAACAGGCCAGTAGCGACAGCAGCGAGTTTCACGCCTGGGTGGCGGGGGAATCGGCGACGGTGATGGAGATACGCCGGTACCTGATCAAGGAACGTGGATTGCAGCGAGAATGCCTGACGTTGATGGGGTATTGGCGGGCCGGTCGCACCTTTGATTGACGTGAGACAGCCGAGGGCGCCGTGCGCCCCCGGCTATCGGTCAGACTGCCGCGATGAACGCCTCGGCAAAACGCTGCGCCACTTCATCGATCTGCTCGCCGCTGATGATCAACGGTGGCAGGAAACGCACCACGGCGCCATGCCGCCCACCCAGCTCCAGAATCAGCCCGCGCTTCAGGCACTCTCGCTGCACCTTGGCCGCCAGATCGCGGTTGGCCAGCGGCTGGCCAAGCGCATCCTTGCCCTGCGGGTCCACCAACTCCACGCCGAGCATCAACCCACGCCCGCGAATGTCGCCCAACTGCGGGTAATCACGCTGCAACTGCTGCAGGTGCCTGCGCAAGCGCAGCCCCATGGCCTCGGCGTGCTCGGCCAGGCGGTGTTCCACCAGGTAGTTGATTACCGCCGAGCCCGCCGCCATGGCCATCTGGTTGCCCCGGAATGTGCCGGCATGCGCGCCCGGCTTCCAGGTGTCCAGCCAGTCGCGGTACACCACCACCGCCAACGGCAGGCTGCCGCCAATGGCCTTGGACAAGGTGACCACGTCCGGCACGATGCCGGCATGCTCGAAGGCGAACATGCGCCCGGTACGGGCAAAACCGCTCTGGATCTCGTCGACGATCAGCGCCACGCCGGCCTGCTCGGTGATGCGGCGCACGCCCTTGAGCCATTCGATATCGGCCGGAATCACCCCGCCCTCACCCTGCACCACCTCGAGGATGACTGCAGCCGGCAACGGCACACCGCTTTCCGGGTCGAGCAGCAGGTTTTGCAGGTAATGCAGGTTGGCCTTGACCCCGGCTTCGCCACCCAGGCCGAACGGGCAGCGGTAGTCGTAAGGGTACGGCATGAACTGCGCCCCATTGCCGAGCAAGGCCCCCAGTGGCTGCTTCGGCCCATGGCTGCCCATCAGGCTCAACGCCCCCAGGCTCATGCCGTGGTAAGCGCCCTGGAACGCCAGCACGGTGCTACGACCGGTGGCCGTGCGGACCAGTTTCAGCGCTGCTTCTACCGCATCGGTGCCGGTCGGGCCACAGAACTGCACCTTGGCCTCGCGGCGTAGCGCCTCGGGCAGGATGCCGAACAGGTCCTGGACGAAGCGGTCCTTGACCGGCGTGGTCAGGTCCAGGGTGTGCAGGGGCAACTCATCGGCCAGTACCCGCTGGATCGCCTCGACCACCACCGGGTGGTTATGGCCCAACGCCAACGTGCCTGCGCCGGCCAGGCAATCGATGAACTGGCGGCCTTCGACATCTTCCACATGGATGCCACGGGCGCGCTTGAGTGCCAGCGGAATGCGCCGTGGGTAGCTGCGGGCGTTGGACTCTTGTTGCTGCTGGCGTTGCAGCAAAGGCGAATCAGTGAACGCGTACAAAGGCTGCGGCGCGTTGGCCACAGGGAGCTGGGCAAGGCTGGAAGCGGTGGACATGGGTGAATCCTCGCAAGCAAGCGAATGAGCGGTTATCGCTTGGAAAACGCTTGAGTGCCGGGAGGATTTAGCGGTTGTTACTGGATTTTACTTAAACGGTGTTGGCCCTTTCGCGGGTAAAGCCGCGAAAGGGCCAAAACCGGCAGCGAAGTCAACTGGCCGAGCGCGCCGGGACCTGCAACAAGACCCGCAAACCATCGCTACGGCTGTCGAACCTCAGGCTACCCGCACACCGCTGCACGATCGCCTGCACGATCGCCAAGCCCAATCCGCACCCACTACTCTGTCCGTTACGCCAAAAGCGCTCGGTCAGGTGCTCAAGGTCGGCGTCGGCAATCCCCGGCCCATGGTCGCGCACCATGAACCCCACCTGCCCGTCGGCCATCTGCACCTCCAGCTCTACTGCCTCGTCGCCACCATGGCGCAAGGCGTTGTCCAGCAGGTTGCGCAGTGCGGCCACCGCCAAGGGGGCCGGCATGCCCAGGTAGATCTGCGTCGCTTCTTCAGGCAAACGCAGCACGATGCGCCGGTTATCGCCGCCACCTGCGTCCTGCACCGCCTGCCGGGCCACCTGTTCGGCGCTGCACTGCACGCCATCTTCGAACGACAGGCTGCCTTCTACCCGCGCCAGCATCAACAACTGCTCCAGCGTGCGATGCATGCGGTCGGCCCCTTGTTCGGCATGCTCCAGCGCCTGCTCGCGCACGGCGCCGTCGGTCATGCGCGCCACTTGCAGGTGGGTCTTGATCGCGGTCAGCGGGCTGCGCAGCTCATGGGCGGCATCGTCAGTCAGGCGCCGCTCGCGCTCGATGGTCTGGGAAATGCGCAGGAACAGCTGGTTCTGGGTTTCCAGCAACGGCTGCAATTCGCTGGGCATGCCTGCCACCTGCAGTGGCTCGACGCTATCAGCCCGCCTTCGCCGTAGCGCATCGCGCATGCGGTTGAGCGGCTCCAGGCCTTTGCCCAGGCCAATCCACAACAACCCCAGGCTGCCGAGCAGGGCCATCAGCACCGGTGCCGAAGCGGCCAGCAGAATCGACTGATTCAGCGCTTCACGCTCCATGTGCCGGTCAGCCGTGGTGATGCGCACATCACCATGGTTGTAGGTGAAGGTACGCCACAGTGCACCGTCGATCGTCTGGTCACGGAAGCCACTGCGCTCGTCGTCCATGGCGCCATCATGCTTGTGGTTGCTGGCAAGGATCTCGCCACGCAGCGAGCTGACCTGGCAGGCCATGCCATCCGGCACGCTGAACTGGTCGGCAGAAATGTGCGCCTCCCCGCCCTTGGCGGTGAGCGGCTGCGGCAACTGGTCGATCAGCCCGGCGACCATACGCGCCGACGCCACCAGGCGCTGGTCAAGGGAAAACATCATCTGCTGGCGCAGGTCGCGCAGCATCCACGCGGCGGCCAGCACCCAGATGATCACGAAGGCACTGCCCAGGATCAGGCTAAGGCGTACCCGCAGGCTCATGATGCGGCCTCTTCCGGCGCCTGCGCCGGGCCCAGGCGGTAACCCAGGCCACGTACGGTCTCGACGATGCCGTTGCCCAGCTTGCGCCGCAGGTGGTGGATATGCACGTTCAGGGCGTTGCTCTCGACTTCGTCGCTAAAGCCATACACGCAGTCTTTCAGTTGTTCGCTGGACAACACCCGCCCGGGGTTCTGCAGCAATGCCTGGAGCAGGGCCTGCTCCCGGCGGGACAAGTCGACCGGCCGCCCGGCCAGGGTCGCCTCGCAGCTGCTGGGGTCGTAACGCAACGGGCCGTGCTCGATCACATTCACCGCCCGCCCCGCCACCCGCCGCAGCAGGGTGTGCAGACGAGCGGCCAGCTCGCGCAGGTCGAAGGGTTTGAGCAGGTAGTCGTCGGCACCGGCCTGCAGGCCATCGACGCGGTCGGTGACGGCATCACGGGCAGTCAGCACCAGTACCGGCAGTGTTTCGCCCTGCTGGCGCAGGCGGCGCAGCAGTTTCAAGCCGTCTTCGTCAGGCAGGCCGAGGTCGAGAATCATCACATCGAACTGCGCGGCCTGCAGCATCGCCCGCGCACCGGCGGCGTTACCCACCCGGTCAACGGTCAAGCCCTGGGCAGTAAGGCCGGCGCAGATGCCGGCGGCGATCAGGTCGTCGTCCTCGCAGAGCAGAACGTGCATGGTGGAGCTCCCGGAGTGGTATGGCTGGCATTGCACCTTGGGCGGATTAAGGTGGGATTATGAACCAAGCGAGGCCCTGCGGCGTGTCGACATCCAGCAATACCCCCGCATCTTCCAGCTCGACCACCACACAGCTACCCCGGTGAGCATGCACCACCGAGCGTGCCCCTTCATCGCCATGCAGTTGCCCCAGCGCCGGCCAGAAATCCCGCCCGAAGATCACCGGGTGCCCCTGCTGCCCTGCATGGCGTGGCAGCACGATACGGGACGCATGGGCGGCCTCGACCAGCCGGCCCAGGGTTGCCGGCTCGATCCATGGCATGTCACCCAGCAAAATCGCTACCGCCTGTGCCTGGCTGTCGTGAAGCGACCGTGCCCCGACAGCCAGGCTATGCCCCATACCGGACGCGGCATCTGGGCTGCCGATTACCCGGCAACCGGCAGGTAACCCGAAATCCTCCCCGCGCTCCCCCTCACGCAAGACCACACGCACCTCGTCGAACACCGCCCTGGCTCGCGCCACACTGTGCGCCAGCAGGCTGCGGCCATCGGCCAGGGTCGCCCGGCGCTTGTCGGAACCGAAGCGCGTGCTGCTGCCAGCCGCCAACACCAGCGCGATCACACTCACAGCGCCACCTTCTGGCGCTTGCCAAACCACTGCAGCGCCCGGCATACCACCTGTCGTTCACAATGCTGCACGTTTGCTCCGCCTTCAGTTCGACGAATCGCAGAGATTCAAGACCGACATACAGGGGGCCACAATTCGTATCCGTTGAAAAGGGGTTAACCTTGAGTTAATCGACTCCAGCCAGCATGGCCCCATTCCTGGATCTGCCAAGGCGAAGACATGCGCGTTTTCCTGCTCTTCCTGACACTGTTGCTGGCCGGCCCCTTGCAGGCCAACCCGTTCGACGTCAAACCTGACTTTCTACCGGTCAACCAAGCCTTCGTGCTCACCCACGACCGCCAGGCCGACGGCCAGATGCGCCTGTACTTCCAGATCAAGCCGGGCTACTACCTGTACCAGAAGCGCCTGAAGTTCGACGGCCTGCCCGCCGACCAGCACCCGCAGCTGCCGCCGGCGCTCAACCACCATGACGAGTTCTTTGGTGACAGCGCGGTATACCGCGACCAGCTTGAGCTGCTGCTGCCCGCCAATGCCCAGGGACAACTACGCCTGGGCTGGCAAGGCTGTGCCGACGCCGGCCTGTGCTACCCGCCGCAAACCACGCAAATCGACCTGGGTGGCAGTGTGGCGCCTGTCGCCGAGCAAGCCGGCGACCAGGCACTGGCCAGCGGCCTGCAACAGGGCCACCTGGCCTGGAGCCTGCTGGCGTTCTTCGGCCTTGGCCTGCTGCTGGCCTTTACCCCCTGCTCGCTGCCAATGCTGCCGATTCTGGCCGGGCTGGTGCTGGGCAACGGCGCCAGCGCCCGCCGCGGCTGGCTGCTGGCCGGGGTGTATGTGCTAAGCATGGCGCTGGTGTACGCCGCCCTGGGCGTGGTCGCCGCGCTGCTGGGTGCCAGCCTGCAAGCCTGGCTGCAGCAACCCTGGCTGCTGGGCAGCCTGGCAGTGTTGTTCGTGCTGCTGGCCCTGCCAATGTTCGGCGCCTTCGAACTGCAACTGCCCGCCGCCCTGCGCGACCGCCTGGACCGCGCCGGGCAAGGCACCCGTGGCGGCAACCTGTATGGCGCCGCACTGCTGGGGGCGTTGTCCGGCCTGCTGCTTGGCCCGTGCATGACCGCGCCACTGGCCGGTGCGCTGCTGTACATCGCCCAGAGCGGCGACGTGTTGCAAGGCGCGCTGGTGCTGTTCAGCCTTGGCCTGGGCATGGGCGTACCGCTGCTGTTGCTGGTGACCCTGGGCAACCGCTACCTGCCGCGTCCGGGCGCCTGGATGGAGCGGGTCAAGGGCGTGTTCGGCTTCGTGTTCCTGGCCATGGCGCTGTACACCCTGCGCAGCCTGCTGCCCGCCACCCTGCTGCTGGCGCTGAGTGGCGCCTGGCTGATCGCCCTGGCCTGGGCCAGCTGGCCGGCCTTGCAGCGCCAGCCAGCATTGCGCGCCGTGCCACTGCTGGGCGCCCTGTGGGGCGGCCTGTTGCTGGTAGGCGCAGCAGCCGGCGGCGACGACCTCTGGCAACCCCTGCGCCCGTTCGCTGGGGGCGCCACGCCGGCCGCCGCCCAGCAAGCCGAAGACCGTTTCGTGACGGTGAGCCGCCCTGAAGACCTGCAACGTGAACTGGATGCGGCAAAGGCCCGTGGCCAGTGGGTGATGCTCGACTACTACGCCGACTGGTGCGTGTCGTGCAAGGTCATGGAAAAGCAGGTGTTCGCCCGCAGCGACGTGCAGGCCGGCCTGGCCGGTGTGCACCTGCTGCGCCTGGACGTGACCGCCGACAGCCCGGCCAGCAAAGCCTTGCTGCAGCGCTACCAGGTACCCGGTCCGCCCAGCATCATCTGGATCGGCCCGGAAGGCGACGAACGCCGCGCGCGGCGCATCACGGGTGAAGTGGACGCCGCCACGTTCCAGCAGCACTGGGCCCAGACCAGGAGCCAAGGCTGATGCTGACCGTAACCCTCGGGCCACTGACCATGGCCCTCAACCACCTGCTGATGCTCGCCGCCCTGGGGATCGCCAGCGTGGTCGGCTGGTTTGTCGCCCGGCGTGGCGGCGAAAGCCCCGAGTCGGCACTGTTCAACCTGTTCCTGATCGGTGTGCTGGCTGCCCGCGCAGGCTTCGTGCTGGCCTACTGGCCGATGTACCGCGATGAGCCGTTGCAGATCATCGACATTCGCGACGGCGGCTTCCTGTTCTGGTCGGGCCTGGCCGGTATCGTCCTCGCAGCCCTGTGGCAGGGCTGGCGCCAACCGGGCCTGCGTCGCCCGCTGGGTTGGGCGCTGTTCAGTGGTGCGTTGTTCTGGGGCCTGGCCAGCCTGGGCGGGCACCTGTACAGCAAAGGCACCGAGCTGCCGGAACTGAGCCTGCGCAACGCTGGCGGCCAATCCGTCGCCTTGCACAGCTACCGTGGCAAGCCGCTGGTGATCAACATCTGGGCCACCTGGTGCCCGCCCTGCCGCAGGGAAATGCCGGTGCTGCAACAGGCGCAAAGCGACTATCCGCATGTGACCTTCCTGTTCGTCAACCAGGGCGAAACCCCGGAAAACGTCAGCACCTTCCTTGCCACCACCGGCCTGAGCCTGACCCATGTGCTGTTCGACGGCACCGGCCTGCTGGCCCAGCGCGTCGGCTCCATGGCCCTGCCCACCACCCTGTTCTACGACGCCGACGGGCGGCTGGTCGGCAGCCACCTGGGCGAGCTGTCCCGGGCCAGCCTGCGCCACGCCCTGGAGCCTTTCGACCGGGCCACCGCGCCCGCCCCTGCCGCACAAGGAAACTGACATGCGACTGACTGCACTGCTGCCCCTGTCCCTGGCCCTGCTGGCCGCCCCCGCCTTGCAGGCCGAAGAGCTGCCCAAGGCCGTTCAGCAACTGCAAGCCAAGGGCGCCGTGATCAAAGGCAGCTTCGACGCGCCCAACGGCCTGCGCGGTTACGCCGCCGAGTACCAGAACAACGCCCTGGCCCTGTACCTCACCCCCGACGGCAAGCATGTGCTGGTCGGCAGCCTGTTCGACGAACAAGGCAAGGACCTGAGCGCCGAACCGCTGGAAAAGCTGGTGTATGCGCCGATGAGCAAGGAAATCTGGGCGAAGATGGAGAAAACCGCGTGGATTGCCGACGGCAAGGCCGATGCGCCACGCAAGGTGTACCTGTTCAGCGACCCGAACTGCCCGTACTGCAATATGTTCTGGGAACAGGCACGGCCATGGGTGGAATCGGGCAAGGTGCAGTTGCGCCATATCATGGTCGGCATCATCCGCGAGGACAGCCCGGGCAAATCGGCAGCCCTGCTGGCGGCGAAAGACCCGGCCAAGGCATTGCAAGCGCATGAAAAAGCCGGCAAGGCCAGCAAGCTGAAGGCACTGGAGCAGGTGCCGGAGGCCGTGCAGCAGAAGCTGGCGGCGAACATGGCGTTGATGGAAGAGATGGGTTTGCAAGCAACCCCGGCGATTTTCTATCAGGATGAACAGGGCAACTTGCAGAGCCAGCAAGGGGCACCTCGGCCGGAGATGCTGGGCAAAATTCTCGGCAAGCGCTGAAATACGGGTTGCCTGTGCCGGCCTCTTCGCGGGTTTACCCGCGAGGAGGCCAGTGCAGGTTTACAACCCTTCCAGCTCGGCCATCAGGTCACTGAGCCGGTCGACCTTGTCGTCATCCAGCGCACTGCCCTGCAACCCCTGCACATACTCGGCCAGCTCCTCCACCGTGCTGCACTCGAACATCGCCCGCAGTGGCACGTTCAGTTGCAGCTGTTTCTGCACCCGCGAAGCGATCTGCGTGGCCAGCAACGAATGCCCGCCCAACTCGAAGAAGTTGTCGCGCACCCCCACCCGCTCGGTCTTGAGCACATCGGCCCAGATACCGGCCAACACTTCCTCCAGCTCGTTGCGCGGCGCCTGATAGGCCTGGCTGTGCTGGCCGCCGATGTCGATGGCCGGCAACGCCTTGCGGTCGAGCTTGCCATTGGCGTTGTGCGGCAGGTGGTCGAACCAGCCCCAGTGCAGCGGCACCATGTATTCCGGCAACTCGGCACGCAGGCGTTGCTTCACCTGCTCCAGCAGCCCGGCGTCAGCGGCGATACCCTGGTGGGCCACCAGGTAACCGACCAGATGCTTGCCATTGACGCCTTCCTGCACGCCCACCGCAGCGTCGCGGATTTCCGCCTGTTCGTGCAGGCGCGCTTCGATTTCGCCCAGCTCGATGCGGTAACCGCGGATCTTCACCTGGTGGTCGATGCGCCCGACGTACTCCAGCAATCCGTCCGGGCGCTGCCGCGCCAGATCGCCGGTGCGGTACAGGCGCTCGCCCGGCGCTCCGTAAGGATGAGGAATGAACGCCAAGGCCGTGCGTACCGGGTCGCCGACATAGCCACGGCCCACACCGGTACCCGCCACGCAAAGCTCGCCCACCGCACCCAGCGGCACCAGCGCCTGGTCTTCACCAAACAGGTACAGTCGGTTGTTGTCGGTCGGTGTGCCGATCGGCAGGTAGCTGCCTTGGGTCGACGCAGCATCGACACGGAAGAACGCCACATCATCGGAGCATTCTGCCGGCCCGTAGGCATTGACCAGGCCGATATGCGGGTAGCGTTGCAGCCACTGCGCCGCCAGCTCCGGTGGCATGGCTTCGCCGGTCGGCAGCATCCAGCGCAGGCCATCGAGGGCCTGGTGGTCGTTGGCCAGCATGCCTTGAATCAGCGATGGCACGCTTTCCAGCACAGTGATGCCGGTAGCCTGCACATGTGCCAGCAGGCCCTGCGGGTCATGGGCGATGCCGTTCGGCACAATCTCCACCTTGGCCCCGAACAACGGTGCGGCGAGGAACTGCCACACCGAAATGTCGAAGCTTTGCGAGGCAGTCTGGGCGATCACGTCCTGCTCGCTCAGCGCCAGGTACGGCACCTTGCTCAGCTGGTTGTTGAGCATGCCGCGCTGCTCCACCATCACCCCTTTTGGCAGGCCGGTGGAGCCTGAGGTGTAGATCACATAGGCCAGGTTGTCCGGGCCACTGTGAATGCCTGGGTTATGGCTGGCAACCTGACTCGCCTGGATGTCTTCCCACACCAGCAACTGTGGCCGTACCGCAGCCTCCAGTTCGCCCAGCAGTTGCCGACCTTGCTCGGCACAGGCCGCGCTGCACACCAGCACCGGGGTACGGCTGAGCTGGATGATGCTTTGCAGGCGCGCCGCCGGCAGGCCCGGGTCCAGTGGCAGGTAGCCCGCACCGGCCTTGAAGCTGCCAACGATCATGCCCAGCAGCGGCAAGCCGCGCTCGGCCAGCAGCGCCACCGGTTGGTCCACGCTCACACCCGCTGCGATCAGGGCGTGGCCCAGGCGGTTGGCTGCCAGGTTCAGCCCGGCATAGTCGTAGGACGCTTCCAGGCAGCGGGCCACGGTACGTTCCGGGTGCGCGGCCACCTGTGCTTCGAACAGCGCAATGTAACTGTGCTCCAGCGGGTAGTCGCGGTCGGTGCGGTTGGAGTCTTCCAGCAGGAAGCGCTGTTCTTCTACCCCCAGCAGCGGCAGTTCGCTTACCTCACCCTCGAAGCCTTGCACCAGCGCCAGCAGTAGGCGCTTGAACTCGGCCAGCAGGCGCTCGACGGTCGGGAAGTCGAAGTAGCGCTGGTCGAACGACAGGTGCAGGCCAAGGTCGTCGCCCGGGTAGCACACCGCCGTCAGCGGGAAGTTGGTGTGGGTACGGCCCGAATCGGAACTGGCATTCAGGTGCTGGGCATGGTCGAGCACGACGGTTTCCACCGGGGCGTTCTCGAACACGAACAGGCTGTCGAACAGCGGCTGGCCTTTGGGCAGCTCGCTGCACTCCTGAATCGCCACCAGCGGCAGGTATTCGTACTCGCGCAGCTCCATGTTGCTTTGCAGCAGGCCTTGCAGCCACTGGCGCACACTGCGGCGCTCACCGGCTTCCGGCAACTGCACGCGCAAGGCAACGCTGTTGATGAACAGGCCGACGGTGCGCTGCATCTGCGGCATGCTCACCGGGCGCCCGGCCACGGTCACGCCAAAGGCCACATCGCGGTCGCCGCTGTAACGCGCCAGCACCAAGGCCCAGGCCGCCTGGGCGAAGGTGTTGACGGTGAGCTGGTGGGCCTGGGCCAGTTCGCGCAGGCGCACGCCATCACTGGCGTCAAGGCGGGTGTAGCAATCGCCCACCACCATCCCGCTGCCGGCGTGGTCATGGCGCAGCGGGCGGTCACTCGGGATGGCAGTGGCGCGCTCGAAACCGGCCAGGTTCGCCTGCCACCAGGCGCGTGCATCGTCCAGGCCCTGGCGTTGCAGCCAGCCGATGTAGTCGCGGTAACGTGGCGGCACCGGCAGTTGGGCCTGACGGCCTTCGCCAAGGGCCTGGTACACCTCGAAGAAGTCGTTCATCAACAGCGAGCGGCACCAGGCATCGATCAGGATGTGGTGGTTGCTCATCATGAACCAGTAGCGCTCGTCGGCCACGCGCACCAGGCGCAGGTGGAACGGCGCCTCGCTGAGCAGGGCGAACCCGGCCTCGCGCTCCTGCTTGTGCAGGGCTTGCAGGCGCTGCTCCTGAGCGTCGTCCGCGAGGCCGCGCCAGTCTTGGTAATCCACCGCCAGGTTGCCCGGTTTGTGAATGATCTGCAGCATCGCCTCGCCGCTGTTCCAGCTGAACGATGCGCGCAACGCTTCGTGGCGCGCCACCACGGCCTGCCAGGCCTGGGCGAAACGCTCGGGGTCCAGGGCGCTGTTGATGCGGTAGCGGTCCTGCATGTAGTACAGGCCCGTGCCCGGCTCCAGCAGGGTGTGCAGCAGCATGCCTTCCTGCATTGGCGTCAGCGGGTAGACGTCTTCGATCTGTGCTGCTGGTACAGGCAGCGTGTCGATCTGCTCCTGGCTAAGGTGTGCCAGCGGGAAGTCCGACGGGGTGAAGCTGCCGTTGCCATCGGCCAGGCAATGAGCGACCAGCGCCAGCAGCTCCTGGCGGTAGGCCTCGGCCAACGTTGCGATGGTGCGTTCGTCGTAGCGTTCGGCACTGAAGGTCCAGCGCAGTTGCAAGGCACCGCCATACACCTGGCCATCGACGCTCAGCCAGTTGGGCAGCGGTGCGTCGAGGTCATGCGCCAAGCCGGCCGGGGCTTCCAGCGGCTGGAACAGCGCCGCGCTGTCGAACTGCTGGTCGAACTGGCCCAGGTAGTTGAAGGTGATGCGCGCCTGCGGCAAGGCCGCCATCTGCTCGCGCCCTTGCGGGTCGGCCAGGTAGCGCAGCACGCCGTAGCCCAGGCCTTTGTGCGGCACCTGACGCAGTTGTTCCTTGATGCGCTTGATCGAACCGGCCCGCGCCGCATCGTCCTCGCCTAGCTGTGGGCGCAGGCTGAGCGGATACGCGTTGGTGAACCAACCGACGCTACGGGTCAGGTCCATGTCTTCGAACAACCCGTCACGGCCATGGCCTTCAAGCTGCACCAGCACTTCCTCATCGCCGCTCCAGCGGCACAAGGCTCGCGCCAGCGCCGTCAGCAGCAGGTCGTTGACCTGGGTGTGGTAGGCCGCCGGGGCCTGTTGCAGCAGTTGCCGGGTCTGCTCCACATCCAGGCCGATGGCCAGGGTGTGGGCGTGGCGGTGCAGGTTGCCGCCTTGCGGGTGGTCGCACGGCAACTCGCGGCGCACGCCACCCAACTGGCCTTGCCACCAGCCCAGTTCGTCACGCAGCGAATCGCTGCCCGCGTAGCTGGCCAGGCGCGCGGCCCAGTCGCCCATGGCGTGGGTCTTGGCCGGCAGCGGCTGGCCACGGTACAACGCCTGCAGGTCTTCCAGCAGTACCCGCCAGGACACGCCATCGACCACCAGGTGATGAATCGCCAGCAACAGGCGCTGACTGCCCTGCCCGTCACGCACCAGCAAGGCACGCAGCAGCGGGCCCTGTTGCAGGTCGAGGCTGCGCTGCAAGTCGGTGTACAGCGGCTGGCAATCGGCAAAGTCGGCGACCGTGGCGGTCCACAGCAGTTGCTCGGCGGCTGGCTGGGCGTACTCGGCCTGCCAGCGACCACGGGCCTCGCTGAAGCGCAGGCGCAAGCTGTCGTGGTGCTCGAGCAGTGCGGCCAAGGCCTGCGCCAGCGCATTCTCATCCAGCGATTGACGCGCCTCCAGCAACACCGCCTGGTTCCAGTGCTGCGGCTGCGGCACTTCGCTGTCGAAGAACCAGTGCTGGATCGGCGTCAGGCCGACCTGGCCCTGGCGCTGGCCCTGCTCGATGGTGCTCACGGCTTCGCTGTGCTTCACCACCGCTGCCAAGGTCTGGATGGTCTGGTGCTGGAACAGGTCGCGCGGGGTGAATTGCAAGCCGGCCTGGCGGGCCCGGCTGACCACCTGAATCGACAGGATCGAGTCGCCGCCCAGTTCGAAGAAGTTGTCTTGCACGCCAACCTGGGCCACGTTGAGCACATCGCGCCAGATCTGCGCCAGTTGCGCCTCCACTTCGTTGCCGGGGGCCTGGTATTGCTGGCGGGCCTGTTCCAGATCGGGCAGCGGCAGGGCACGACGGTCGAGCTTGCCGTTACCCATCAGCGGCAGGCTTTCGAGCAGCACCAGGTGCGCAGGCACCATGTAGTCCGGCAGGTGCTGGCGGGCATCGGCTTTCACCGCGTTGCGCAACACGTTTTGCGCCTCGCTACCGGCAGCGGCCTGCTTGCACACCAGGTAACCCACCAGTTGCTTGCCACCGGGCAAGTCGAGGGCCAGCACCACAGCCTCGTCGACATCGGCATGCGCCTGCAGGCGGCTTTCGATTTCGCCCAACTCGATGCGGAAGCCGCGAATTTTCACCTGCTGGTCGGCACGGCCGACGTACTCCACCAGGCCATCCGTGCCCAGGCGTACCAGGTCGCCGGTGCGGTACAGGCGCCCGCCTTCGGTGTTGAACGGGTCGGCGACGAAGCGCTCGGCGCTGAGGCCCGGGCGGTCGTGGTAACCCTGGGCCAGGCCGGCACCGCCGACATACAGCTCGCCAATGCCGCCCTGTGGCAACAAGGCCAGGTCTTCGTCGAGGATGTAAGCAGTACGGCTACCAATGACGCGGCCGATCGGCACGCTGCCCAGCTCTGCCGGCAGCGTTTGTGGCGCCAGGCAGGCCAGCGGCATGACCACGGTTTCGGTTGGGCCGTAGGCGTTGAAGAACTGCTGCGGCGCAAAGGCCTGGCGAATACGCTGCAGGTGCTCGCCAGTCAGCGCTTCGCCACCGGTAATCACCAGGCGCACCGCCAGTTGTTCGCCGTGCCCGCCCAGATACTGGGCCAACTGGCTGCCATAGCTGGGGGTAAAGCCCAGAATGCTTACCTGCTGATCACGTACCAGCTGGCAGATCTCTTCGGCATCCCACTGCCCCTGGGCGCGCAGCACCACGCGGGCACCGCACAGCAGCGGCACCCACAGGCGCTCGCTGGCCGCGTCGAAGTTGATCGAATAGAAATGCAGCTCGCAGTCATCGCTGCGCATGCCGAATGCGGCAATCACCGCCTGACAATGCATGGCGAATTCGCCGTGGCTGACCACCACGCCCTTGGGCTTGCCGGTAGAGCCGGAGGTGTAGATCAGGTAGGCCTGGTGCTGCGGCAGGCTGACGTTGTCGAGCGGTGCATCGCTGTAGGCCGACAGGCTGGCGGCATCGTCTTCCAGGCTCCAGCGGGCCACGCCTTCAGGCAGCTCGCCCAGGGTTTGCAGCAGCTCGCGCTGGCTGATCAGCAAGCCAATGCGGCTGTCTTCGATCATGTAGCGCAGGCGGTCGAGCGGGTACTCCGGGTCCAGCGGCACATAGGCGCCGCCCGCCTTGAGGATGGCCAGCAGGCCGACGACCATTTCCAGCGAGCGCTCTAGCGCCATGCCCACGCGTACCTGCGGACCGACACCGCGCTCACGCAAGGCGCGGGCCAGGCGGTTGGCCTGCTGGTCGAGCTCGGCGTAGGTCATGTGCTGGCCGGCGAAGGTCAGCGCACCCGCCTGTGGCGTGCGTGCCGCCTGGGCGGCGAACAGGCCATGCAACGTGTGGTCAAGGTCGAAGTCCTGCTCACCCTGCAACTGCTCCACCAACACCTGCTGCTCGGCGCTGCTCAGCATCGGCAGCTCGCACAGGCGCTGTTGCGGGTTGTCCAGCAGACCGACCAGCAGTTGTTGCCAGTGCTCGGCCATCCGCGCGATGCGTGGCTCGTCGAACAGGTCGCGGCTGTAGGTCAGGCAGCAGCCCAGGCGGCCGTCGAGGTCGGTCACCTCCAGGTACAGGTCGAACTTGGTGGCGCTGGCGTCGTTGACCAGGTAATCCACCTGCATGCCGGCCAGCGTACGGCTTTGCTGGAAGGCCCAGCGCTGCACGTTGCACATCACCTGGAACAGCGGGTTGTAGGCACTGCTGCGCGGTGGCTGCAAGGCCTCGACCAGCTGGTCGAACGGCAGGTCCTGGTGCGACTGGCCTTCGATGGCGGCCTGGCGCATCTGCTCCAGCAGTTCGCTGGCGGTCATCTGCCCGTCCAGCTCGCAACGCAGCACCTGGGTGTTGAGGAAGGCGCCAATCAGGCCTTCACTTTCCGGGCGAATGCGGTTGGCCACCGGCGCGCCAATGCGCAGGTCTCGCTGGCCGCTGTAGCGGTGCAGCAAGGCGGCCAGGGTGGCGGTCATGGTCATGAACAGGGTCAGGCCGCGCTGGCTGTTGAAGGCATGCACGCGAGCGACCAGTGCCGGGTCGAGCTCGAAGCGGTACAGCTCGCCACGGTGGCTCTGCACGGCCGGGCGCGGGCGGTCGGCGGGCAATGCCAGCACCGGGTGTTCGTCGCCCAGGCGAGCCTTCCAGTAATCCAGCTGGCGGGCCCCCTCGCCGCTTTCCAGCCACTGCCGTTGCCACACGCTGTAGTCCAGGTATTGCACCGGCAGCGGCGCCAGCGGCGAGTCGCGGTCATCGACAAAGGCCTCGTACAGTTCGCCCAGTTCGCGGGCGAAGATGTCCATGGCCCAGCCTTCGGTGACGATGTGGTGCAGGGTCAGCACGAAGAAGTGCTCACGCTCCTCGGCCTTGACCAGGCAGGCGCGCAGCAGCGGGCCACGCTCCAGGTCAAACGGCTGGTGCGCCTGGTCGTCAGCCAGTTGTTGCAGGCGTTGCCGGCGGGCATCGGCGGGCAAGGCGCTGAAGTCTTGCCAGTCCAGTTGCAGGCCGCTGTCTTCGGCCACGCACTGGTACGGCACACCGTCGATGCTGGGGAAGGTGGTGCGCAGGGTTTCGTGGCGCACGATCAGCGCCTGCAATGCACGCTCGAAGGCGTCTACATGCAGGGTGCCGCGCAGGCGCGCCATGCCGCCGACGTTGTAGGCCGGGCTGTCCGGCTCCATTTGCCAGAGGAACCACATGCGCTGCTGCGAATACGACAACGGTACGGCCTGACGGCGGTCGACACGGGCGATTTCGCTTTGCAGGTTGCGCTCGCCGGCGGCGCGGATGCGTTCGATCTCGGCACAGAACGCGCCCAGCTCGCTGGCTTCGAACAAGGCCTTGAGCGGCAGCTCGACGTCACAAGCCTGGCGGCTGCGGGAGACGATCTGGGTGGCCAGCAGCGAGTGCCCGCCCAGGGCGAAGAAGTCGTCCTGCAGGCCGACACGCGGCAGCTTCAGCACCTCACGCCAAATGGCAGCGACCTGCTGTTGCAGTTCGGTTTTTGGCTCGACGTGTTCGCGTTGCTGCCACACCGGTGCCGGCAGCGCCTTGCGGTCGACTTTACCGCTGGGGCCCAGTGGCATCTGTGCCAGCGGGATGAGTTGCGCCGGCACCATATAGGCCGGCAGTTGCTCAGCCAGCACCGCCAGCAACTCGACGGGTTGGGCACTGCCGCTGTAATAGCCGACCAGTTGCGCGCCGACGGCATCCTTGTGAATCAATACCAGTGCCTGCTCGACACCGGCCTGGGCCAACAGGCAGGCCTGTACTTCCTCAGGCTCGACACGGAAGCCGCGCACCTTCACCTGCTGGTCGAGGCGACCGAGGTACTCCAGGGCCTCAAGCTGAACCTGCCAGCGGGCGCGGTCGCCGCTGCGGTACAGGCGTTCGCCATTGCCGTCGGCCTGGGGCACGAAGCGTTCGGCGGTAAGGCCGGGGCGGCCCAGATAGCCACGGGCCAGGCCTGCGCCACCGAGGTACAGCTCGCCCGGTACGCCGGGAGCCGTCAGCTCCAGCTCATCGTCCAGCACGCGGCACAGCACATTGCCCAACGGGCGGCCGATGGGCGAGCGCTCGCCATCCGCCACCTGGCAGTGCCAGTGGGTGACGTTGATGGCGGTTTCGGTCGGGCCATAGCGGTTGTGCAGTTGCACCTGCGGCAGCACTTGCAATACGCGGTCGCGCAAGGCGGCAGACAGCGCTTCGCCGCCCGAGAACACGCGGCGCAGGCTGTTGCAGGCGGCCACCTGCGGCTCCTGGACGAACACTTGCAACAGCGGCGGCACGAAGTGCAGCGTGGTCACGCCATGGGCCTGTACCAGCGCAGCGATGCGCTGCGGGTCGCGGTGCTCGCCGGGGCCGGCCAGTACCAGCTTGCAACCGGTGACCAGCGGCCAGAAGCATTCCCATACCGATACGTCGAAGCTGATTGGCGCCTTCTGCATCAATACATCGCTGTCGTTCAGCGCGTAGGTGGTCTGCATCCACTGCAAGCGTTCGGCCAGTGCCGCATGGGTGTTGCCCACGCCTTTGGGCTGGCCGGTGGAGCCGGAGGTGTAGATCACGTAGGCCAGGTTGTCGCCGTGCAGGTGCAGGCCGGGCGCGTGGCTGGGCCAGCTGTCCAGGTGCAACTGGTCGAGGGCAATGGCGCTGACGCCGTCGACATGTGGCAGCTTGCCCAGCAGGCTGCTATGGCTCAGCAACAGGCCGGCGTTGCAGTCGGCGAGCATGTAAGCCAGGCGTTCGGCCGGGTAGTCGACATCCAGCGGCACGTAGGCGCCGCCGGCCTTGAGGATGGCCAGCAGGCCAACCAGCAACTGCGGCGAACGCTCGATGGCAATGGCTACGCAGGTGTCGGGGCCGACGCCTTTGTCACGCAGGTAATGGGCCAGGCGGTTGGCCTGCTGGTGCAGCTCGGCGTAGTCGAGGCTGCCGCCTTCCCAGGCCAGCGCTGTGCGCTGCGGGGCCAGTCGGGCCTGTTCGTTAAGCTGCTCGACCAGCAGCCGTTGCGGCGAGATGGCCGGCGCCTGGCCCCAGCTCAGCAGCTGCGCTCGGCCAGCCTCGTCCAGCAATTGCACCTCGCCCAAGGCCCGCTGTGGCGTAGCACTGACTTGCTCCAGCAGCGCCAGCAAGTGATGGGCCAGGCGTTTGACAGTGCTGACGTCGAACAGCTCGGCGGCATAGTCGAAGGCCAGGCTCAGGCGGCCCTGGTGGTCTTCTTCACTGTGCAACTGCAAGTCGAACTTGGCTTCGCGGCTGTGCCACGGCAGCTCCTCGGCCAGCAGGCCCGGCAGGCGACGCAAGGCCGACAGGTCGCGCTGCTGGTGGTTGAACATGACCTGGAACAGGCCCTGCTCGCGTGCTTCGGGCAGGGCTTCGACCAGCTGTTCGAACGGCAGGTCCTGGTTGGCCTGGGCGTCCAGGGTGGCTTGGCGCACCTGGGCCAGCAGCTGCGTGAACGGCAGGCGGCCGTCGAGCTGTGCGCGCAGCACCTGGGTATTGATGAAGAAGCCGACCATGCCTTGGGTTTCCAGGCGCGGGCGGTTGGCGTTGGGCACGCCGACGCGGATGTCGGCCTGGCCGCTGTAGCGGTGCAGCAGCGCCTGCCAGCCGGCCAGCAGGACCATGAACAGGCTGGCCTGTTGTTCGCGGGCCAGGCCCTTGAGTGCTTCGGCGAGCTTGGCCGGCACCTTGAGGTTGAAGCGTGCGGCGCTGCGCTCGCGCTGGCTGGCACGGGGGTGGTCGGTGCACAGATCTAGCGCCGGCAGGTCATCACCCAACTGTGCCTTCCAGTACTGCAATTGGCGTTCGGCTTCACCGTCGGCCAACCATTGTCGCTGCCAGCTGCCATAGTCGGCGTAACCCAGGGTCAGCGGCGCCAGGCTGGTCTCCAGGCCTTGGCAGCGGGCGGCGTACAGCTTGGCGAATTCATCCAGCAGGATGTTCAGCGACCAGCCGTCGGCGACGATGTGGTGCAGGGTCACCCACAGCTGGTGGTCTTCATCGCCCAGCCGGGCCAGGGTCACGCGCAGCAACGGGCCTTGGGTCAGGTCGAACGGCTGACGGGCTTCGGCTTCACGCTGGGCGCTGACCTGCTCTGCGGCCTGGCCTTCGAGGTCCAGGCGGCGCAGGCTGAACGGCTGTTGCGGCAGGATACGCTGCAGGGCCTGGCCGTCTTCTTCACTGAAGACGGTACGCAGGGATTCGTGGCGTGCCACCAGCGCCTGGAAGGCAGCCTCCAGCGCGCTTTCATCCAGCTCGCCACGCAGCTGCAGGCCGGCCGGAATGTTGTAGGCTGCCGATTGTGGCTCCAACTGCCACATCAGCCACAAGCGGTTTTGCGCCAGCGACTGGGGCAAGGCGTGGCCGCGTTCCAGGGTTGCGATAGTGGCGCCTTCGGCAGCGCCCTGCGCGATGATCGACGCCACAGCGCTACTGTAATCGGCCAGCACCGGCGCTTCGAACAGGGTGCGCAGGCTCAGGTTGATACCCAGCTCATCGGCCAGTCGGGCGGTGGCCTGGGTGGCGGCGATGGAGTTGCCGCCCAGCAGCAGGAAGTGGTCGTGCGCCGCAATCGCCTCGACCTTGAGGATGTCGCGCCACACCGCAGCGATGCGTGCCTGCAGTTCATCGGCAGCAACCGCGCCTGTAGCGGCTTCGCTCACATCCGGGAAGCGGGCATAGCAGTCCAGGCTGCCATCGTCCATGCGCAGGCGGCAGGCCGAGCGCTGCAGCTTGCCACTGGAGGTCTTGGGCAGCGCGCCGGGGTTCAGCAGCAGGACCACGGCAGGGGCCTGGCGGCAGGCATCGGCGATTACCTGGCGCAGGGTCTTGATGAGGTCCTGGGGCTTGATTGCCTTTTGCACGTTGCGGCTGATCTCCACCGCCACGCCGATGCCCTCCTCGCCCTGATGCTCGACAGCGAACACGGCCACCCGGCCTTTGCGCAGTTCTTCAACTTCACGCTCGAGGGTTTTCTCCAGGTCCTGCGGGTAGAGGTTCTGCCCACGCACGATCAGCATGTCTTTCAGGCGCCCGGTGACGAACACCTCGCCCTCGCGCATAAAGCCCAGGTCGCCGGTGCGCAGCCAGGTCTGGCCGTCCATTTCAACGAAGGTGCGGGCGCTGGCTTCGGGGTTGCGCCAGTACCCCCGGGCGATGCTCGGCCCGCCAGCCCAGATTTCACCCACCTGGTTATCGCCCAGCACCTGCAGTTGCCGGGGCTCGACGATGCGCACGGCGTGCCCGGGCTGCGGGTAGCCGCAGCTCATCAGCACGCTGCCCTGGCCCGGTTGGGCACGGTTGGCGGCGAAGGCTTCGGCGTCCAGCTCCAGCGCGGCGATACCCTGGCCGCGGCGGCTGCCGCTGACGAACAGGGTGGCTTCGGCCAGGCCGTAGCTGGCGAAGAAACTGGACGCATCGAAACCGCAGGCCTGGAACTTGTCGGCGAAGGTGGCCAGGCTGTCCTGGCGGATCGGTTCGGAGCCGGAATAGGCCACGCGCCAGCGGCTCAGGTCGAGCCCGGCCAACGAGGCCTCGCTGACCCTTTCGCTGCACAGGCGGTAGGCGAAATCGGGGCCGCCGCTGATGGTGCCACCGTACTCGCTGATGGCCTGCAACCAGCGCAGTGGCCGGGCCAGGAAGTAGCCCGGCGACATCAGCACGCACGGCACGCCGCTGAAAATTGGCTGCAGCAGGCCACCGATCAGGCCCATGTCGTGATAGAGCGGCAGCCAGCTGACGATCACGTCGTCGGGGTTGAGGTCGATGCCGAAGCCTTGGCGGATCAACTGTTCGTTGGCCACCAGGTTGCCATGGCTGACCTGCACGCCCTTGGGCAACGCGGTGGAGCCCGAGGTGTATTGCAGGAAGGCGATGTCATCGCCCTTCAGCGTGGGCGCGCGCCAGTTCGCCGCCAGCGCCGGGTCCAGGCCGTCCACCGCCAGCAGTTCGGGGGCGTTGTGCGCCGCCAGCGCTTCCAGGCCCTGCAGGTTTTCGTGCAACGCCGTCACGGTCAACAGCAGGCGTGGTTCGGCATCGGCGATGATCGACAGCAGGCGTTCCTGGTGGTGCTGACGTGCAGACTCCGGCGGGTAGGCCGGCACCGCGATCACGCCCGCATACAGGCAGCCAAAGAACGCTGCCACATAATCCGGGCCACTGGGGAACAACAACACCGCACGGTCGCCGAAGCTGGCACGGGCCTGCAGGGCGGCGGCGATGGTGCGCGCGCGCTGGTCGAGGTCCCGATAGCTGAGCACCGCCTGCTCGCCAGGGGCGTCGGCCAGAAAGCGCAAGGCTATCTTGTCCGGGGTCTGTGCGGCGCGTTGCGCCAGAGCCTGGACCAGCGAGAGCGGGAGTTCGAAGGCGTCCGTCATGGGGTGTTCCTGCCAGTGTCTGGTTGAGTCGGGCCGGCTGCAACGCGAACGTGGCGGGCAGCAATTGGCGACCAAGGATGTACACAGGGGAACGGATGGGCGGGGGCAGAAATTAACGGGACAGAGGCCCGCGCCCTTAGAACTGAAAGATACAGATACTAATTACGTTTCGTATTTGACAATCATTATCATTCTGAATAGCTTGTCGCACGTCGTAGGAAGCTTCCCAACCTTGGGTGCCTCCTTTCCCCTCTGTGACAAGGTGATTTCCATGGCGGAACAACTATCCACAAGTAAGTGCGATTCACCATTACTGCAGGCCTTCGTCGACAACCGCAGCATCCTGGTCAAGATCGCTGCGCGCATTACCGGCTGCCGCTCGCGTGCCGAAGATGTGGTGCAGGACGCCTTCTTCCGGCTCAGCGCCGCCCCGCAGATCACATCGTCGTTCAAGGCGCAGCTCAGCTACCTGTTCCAGATCGTGCGCAACCTGGCGATCGACCATTACCGCAAGCAGGCGATGGAGCTGAAATACTCCGGCAGCGAGGAGGAAGGCCTGAATGTGGTCATCCAGAACGCCTCGCCCGAAGCCACGCACATCAACCTCGCCGCGCTGGATGACATCGCCGAGGCGCTGAACGAGCTGCCGCAGCGCACCCGCTACGCCTTCGAGATGTACCGCCTGCATGGCGTGCCGCAGAAAGACATCGCCAAGGAGCTGGGCGTGTCGCCGACACTGGTCAACTTCATGATCCGCGATGCACTGGTGCATTGCCGCAAGACGGCCAATCGCCAAGGCTGATCTTATGGGGCCGCTAAGCGGCCCCATGGCCCTCAAGCCAGTTTGCAGCGATCGAAGAAGCGTTCCCGCCCCAGAATCATCAACGCCGCCCGCTTGTGCGGGAAGTCGAACTCCTTGTCGCAATGGAAGCACTGGTCCTGCATGTAGCCGATCATCTTGCCGTTGTCGGCGCGCGGCTCAGCCACCACCCGCTGGGTACGCGGGTCATCCAGGAACAGGTAGTGCACCAGCGCCGACAGCCAGCTGGCCACTTTGTGTGGCCCGCGATGGCTCTCTTCGCCGACCAGCATGTGGATGCCACGGTCGTAATCATCGGCCGGGTAGAACGGAGCAATGCGGTCTTCCTTGGCCCAGTACGCCTCGAAGTAGGCAAACGGCTGGTCATCAAAGCAGCCGATCAGCGTCAGGGTATGCGGGTCGGCTTCGAGTTTGTCCAGGTATTCACGGTGCTGCGCCAGCGTACCGCCCTCCTGCCAGAATGCCTCTACCCGTGGGTTGTTCTGCCAGCGGTTGAAACGCTCCAGGTCGTGCTCGATCTCCAGGGTGCGCAACGACACCCAACTGCCCAGGCGCGCATCGAAGCGCCGGTACACCTCACCACGCGGCTTGGGCGCGCGGCGTGGGTGGCGTTTGCCGTTGCTGATCTGCATCTGCTGCGGGTACACCGCCGCCACCGACTCCCCCAGCCAAGGCTGTGGCAACTGCCAGAACAACGACCGCTCGCACAGGTATTGGCCAGGCTGCTCGCCCACCCGCAGCAAACCACAAGCCAGCGCCTGAGGCTGTGCCTCCGGCAAGTGCCAGACCAGGCGCTGGCAGGCCGTGTCGCGAGACAGCAACCAGTAACAGGCAGCCCACAAGGCCTGGTACGGGCGCTCGGGGCATAGGCGTTCAAGGTGAACATGCAAGGTGGCACCGGCCTCCAGGCGCACCTGGATCAACGGCCGGCCTTCAAGGGTAAGGCTCAGCCAGCCGCCCCCCCCCTCGGCACTGAGGTGGCGCCAGCGTGGCGGTGACAGGGGCTGCGAAGCGGCATCGAACGGCATGGGCTTGACTCACGAAAATGAAGAAAAGGCTCACTGCTGAGAACGTTGCCGTGGCGCATGAATTTAGTCTTTCGGGGCCGAAACCGTGATGCGGTAAGGCTCGAAGATTCGTGCCAGCTCACCGCTGTCACGCAGGTCTCGCAGCAAGCCGGCGAACGACTGCTCGCCAATAGGTGCCCCCGGGCGTAGCAAGGCGTAGTGGTGATACACCTGGTCAATGCGTTGCGAAGGCACCAGCTGCGCCTTGCTGGCCGGGTTGCGCGCCATGAAGTCGCTGAGGTAGGAGCGTGTGACCAGGGCGATGTCGGCGCGACCGGCCTGTACCATCAGCAGGTTGCTGTCATGGGAGTAGGTCAAGGTCGCGTTGTACGCCTTGCGCAGGTAGTCCGGGTCGGAGTTGAAACGGGCGAACGCGTAGTGGTAGCCGTTGAACAAGGCCAGGCGTTTGCCACTCAGGTCGTCGAAGTAATGCGGGTCACGGCCATTGGCCTGGCGGGCGACGAACACTTCGGCATCTTCCAGGCCCATGTCCACGGTCTGGTGGGCAATCTGCTCCCAGCCCCATTGCGGGTTCTCGAAAATGGCCATGTCGGTGCGGCCCTGCTGGAAGTCACCAAAACGCCGCTGGATGGACGTGGGCACCAGGACAAAGTGGTAGCCCTGTTGCAAGCGGTTGAGTGCGTCGACCAATTGCGGCAGCAGGCCGGTGTCGGCCCCCTGTTCGGGGCGTACCGTGTAAGGCGGGAAGTGCGCAGCGCCGATCTTCACCTCGACGGCATCTGCGGCCCATGCCGGCACCGCCAACCAGTACACGGCCAGCAGCATCAGGGAGGACAGGGCCTTGAGGCCGGGCGCTGGAGTCAAGACGGACACTCATCACGGTTCATGCCTGGGTCCGTCTAAGCTAGGCGTTTTCCCTTGGCGGCACAACTGCCGGTTCCCAGTCTTTGTGCCAAAGCAGGCGGCAAAATGCCATAGGGTGCCGTATGCCCAGACATTGGCTACGCTCTAGCAGGATCTGCAAGGGAGCCTGGTATGGGCCATTGGTTGGTGATCGACCTGGAAGCCACCACCGACGATGGTGGGTGGCCGGTCACAGAGATGGAAATCATTGAAATCGGCGCAAGCCTGGTGACCCGCGAAGGCCGCGAGGTCGACCATTTCCAGCGTTTTGTGCGGCCACGGCGGCGTCCGCAGCTTACCCCGTTCTGCCGTGAGCTGACGCACATCAGCCAGGCCAGCGTGGACGGCGCCGCACCGTTTCACGAGGTGTGGGCAAGTTTCGAGCGCTGGCTCGGGCACCACCGTGGGCAGCTTCAGGCCTGGGTCAGCTGGGGCGACTACGACCGCCAGCAACTGCACCAGGAATGGCAGCAGCACGGGCTTGACAGCCTGCTGCGCACCCTGCCGCACATCAACCTCAAACAGCGCTTTGCCAAAGCCCGCCACCTGCAACGCCCCACGGGTTTGAACGGGGCCTTGCAACTGGCCGGCATGCACTTTTGCGGGCAGCAGCACAGGGCGCTGGAAGACGCGCGCAATACGGCGCGGTTGCTGCCGCTGACGCTCCCCGCCAATCGCCCCTGAAAGCAGATGACGCAGGCAATGGGCTTGGGCATACTGGCCAGCTCTTTTTCATCACCCTGTTCAGGAGTCGCCCATGTTCCAGGTCAACGAGTACTTCAACGGCACCGTCAAGTCGATCGCATTCGCGGGCGAAGAAGGCCCGGCCACTGTCGGCGTGATGGCCCCGGGCGAATACGAGTTCGGTACCGCCAAACGCGAGATCATGCATGTGGTGTCGGGTGCGCTGACCGTGAAGCTGCCAGGCAGCGACAACTGGGAAACCTTCAAGGCGGGCGACAAGTTCAATGTACCGGCTGACAGCAAGTTCCAGCTGCAGGTGAAAGTGGATACCGCCTACCTGTGCGAGTACCGCGACTAAGCCGTAGCCCGATCCGGCCTCTTCGCGGGCTCGCCCGCGAAGAATCCAGCATTAACAACCCTTCAGGAATGCCGCAACCTTTTCAGCCGCCGCCTGCAAATGCTGCTCATGGCTGAACCCCGAAGCCTTCAACGGCTTCAGGTCATGGTCCCCCGCCACTAGCCAGCTCACCTCGATCGCCGGCGACAACGCATACCCTGCCACCGCCTTACGGTTGCCCAGCGCATCGCGCTCGCCCTGCACGATCAACGTCGGTGTTTTCAACTCGGCCAGGTGCTCCACGCGCGGCTTCTCGGGTTTACCCACCGCGTAGAAGGGATAGCCCAGGCACACCAGCGCATCCGCACCCAGTTCGTCGGCCAGCAGGCTGGCCATGCGCCCGCCCATGGACTTGCCACCCACCGCCAACCTGCCCGCGACCAAAGGTCGCACCTGCCGGTACACCTCGCGCCAGCATTCCAGTAACACCTTCTGCGGGTTCGGCGGCCGCTTGCCACCGGTAACCCTGCGCTCGGCCATGTACGGGAACTCGAAGCGCACGACCGCCACGCCAAGTGCCGCAAGCCTTTGCGCCATTTCGTGCATGAACCCGCTGTCCATCGGCGCACCGGCGCCATGGGCCAGGATCAGGCAGCCCTTGTAGCCGTCTTTACCTTCAGCCTGTGGAGGATCGCAGCGCAAGCCTGGGACATTTCCGACCTTCGCCCATTGATCCCCGTCAATACCGGCACTTTGCCCATTAATCATGCTTGCCTCGCTGTAAAGCCTGCCAAATAACCGTGGATGGGAACCCATACATGAACACAACCAGCAGTACCGCCTATAACTACAAGGTGGTCCGCCAATTCGCCATCATGACGGTGGTGTGGGGAATCGTCGGGATGGGGCTCGGCGTCTTCATCGCCGCCCAGCTCGCCTGGCCTTCCCTCAACTTCGACCTCCCCTGGACCAGCTTCGGCCGCCTGCGCCCCCTGCATACCAATGCGGTGATCTTCGCGTTCGGCGGCTGCGCGCTGTTCGCCACCTCCTATTATTCGGTGCAACGCACCTGCCAGACCACCCTGTTCGCACCGGGCCTGGCCGCGTTCACCTTCTGGGGCTGGCAACTGGTGATCCTGCTGGCGGCCATCAGCCTGCCGCTGGGCTACACCAGCTCCAAGGAATACGCCGAACTGGAATGGCCGATCGACATCTTGATCACCATCGTCTGGGTGGCCTACGCCATCGTGTTCTTCGGCACGCTGATGAAGCGCAACACCAAGCACATCTACGTGGGTAACTGGTTCTTCGGGGCCTTCATCCTGACCGTGGCGTTGCTGCACATCGTCAACAACCTGGAACTGCCGGTCAGCCTGACCAAGTCGTATTCGGTGTACGCCGGCGCTACCGACGCCATGGTGCAGTGGTGGTACGGCCACAACGCGGTGGGCTTCTTCCTGACTGCGGGCTTCCTGGGGATGATGTACTACTACGTGCCCAAGCAGGCCGAACGCCCGGTGTATTCCTATCGCTTGTCGATCGTGCACTTCTGGGCGCTGATCACCCTGTACATCTGGGCCGGCCCGCACCACCTGCACTACACCGCCCTGCCCGACTGGGCGCAATCGCTGGGCATGGTGATGTCGCTGATCCTGCTGGCACCGAGCTGGGGCGGCATGATCAACGGCATGATGACCCTGTCGGGCGCCTGGCACAAACTGCGCAGCGACCCGATCCTGCGCTTTTTGGTGGTGTCGCTGGCGTTCTACGGCATGTCCACCTTCGAAGGCCCGATGATGGCCATCAAGACGGTCAACGCCCTGTCCCACTACACCGACTGGACCATCGGCCACGTGCACGCCGGCGCCCTCGGCTGGGTGGCGATGATCTCGATCGGCGCGCTGTACCACACCATCCCGAAAGTGTTCGGCAAAGAGCGGATGTACAGCCTCGGCCTGATCAACGCGCACTTCTGGCTGGCCACCATCGGCACCGTGCTGTACATCGCCTCGATGTGGGTCAACGGCATTGCCCAGGGCCTGATGTGGCGCGCGGTCAACAGCGACGGCACGCTCACCTACTCGTTCGTGGAAACCCTGGTGGCCAGCCACCCAGGCTTTGTCGTGCGCTTCGTTGGCGGCGCGATCTTCCTCAGCGGCATGTTCCTGATGGCCTGGAACACCTGGCGCACCGTGCGTTCGCCAGCGCTTGACGTCGCCCCTGCGAACGCCCAGTTGGCTTGAGGAGAAACGCCTGATGAAACATGAAGTCATCGAGAAAAACGTCGGCCTGATGGCCCTGCTGATGGTGTTCGCCGTCAGCATCGGCGGCCTGACCCAGATCGTCCCGCTGTTCTTCCAGGACGTCACCAACAAGCCGGTGGAAGGCATGAAACCCTACACCGCGCTGCAGCTGGAAGGCCGCGATATCTACATCCGCGAAGGCTGCGTGGGCTGCCACTCGCAGATGATCCGCCCGTTCCGCGCCGAAACCGAGCGCTACGGCCACTACTCGGTAGCCGGCGAAAGTGTATGGGACCACCCGTTCCTGTGGGGTTCCAAGCGCACTGGGCCAGACCTGGCCCGCGTGGGTGGCCGCTACTCGGACGACTGGCACCGCGCGCACCTGTACAACCCGCGCAACGTGGTACCGGAGTCGAAGATGCCGGCGTACCCGTGGCTGGTCGCCCAGCAAGTCGACAACAGCCACACCGACACCAAGATGCGCACCCTGCGCACCCTGGGCGTGCCGTACTCCGACGCCGACATTGCCGGCGCCCGTGACGCGGTCAAGGGCAAGACCGAAATGGACGCGCTGGTCGCCTACCTGCAGGTGCTCGGCACCGCGATCAAGAACAAGAGGTGAGTGCGATGGAACTGGACATCGGCATGATCCGCGGCCTGGGCACCCTGGTGGTGATGATCGCCTTCATCGGCCTCTCGCTGTGGGTATTCAACCGTCGCCGCGACCGTGATTTCGCCGAAGCGCGCCTGCTGCCCTTCGTCGACGACCGCCTGCCCCCTGCCGGGCAGGAACCTGCTGCAAAAAGGAGTAACGGGCAATGACCACCTTCTGGAGTACGTACATCAGCGTACTGACCATCGGTAGCCTGATTGGCCTGACCTGGCTGTTGCTCGCCACCCGCAAGGGCGAGAGCAAGAACACCACTGACCAGACCATGGGCCACAGCTTCGACGGCATCGAGGAGTACGACAACCCGCTGCCCAAGTGGTGGTTCTGGCTGTTCGTCGGCACCCTGGTGTTCTCGGTCGGCTACCTGATCCTCTACCCGGGCCTGGGCAACTGGAAAGGCATCTTGCCGGGTTATGAAAACGGCTGGACTGGCGTGAATGAATGGCAGAAGGAAATGGACAAGGCCGATGCCCGATTTGGCCCGATCTTCGCCAAGTACGCCGCCATGCCCGTGGAAGAAGTCGCCAAGGACCCGCAAGCGCTGAAAATGGGCGGCCGCCTGTTTGCCTCCAACTGCTCGGTGTGCCATGGCTCGGACGCCAAGGGTGCCTTCGGCTTCCCCAACCTCACCGACAAGGACTGGCGCTGGGGCGGCGATGCAGAAACCATCAAGGCGTCGATCATGAACGGCCGCCATGGTGTGATGCCGGCCTGGGCCGAGGTGATCGGCGAGCAGGGTGTGGCCGATGTGGCCGCGTTCGTGCTGACCAGCATGGACGGCCGCAGCCTGCCGGAAGGCGCCAAGGCCGACCCGGCCAAAGGCAAGGAGATCTTCGCCGGCAACTGCGTGGCCTGCCACGGACCGGAAGGCAAAGGCACTCCCGCCATGGGCGCGCCAGACCTGACCCACCCGCAGGCGTTCATCTATGGGTCGAGCTTTGCCCAGCTGCAACAGACCATTCGCTATGGTCGCCAAGGGCAGATGCCGGCGCAGGCCGAGATCCAGGGTAATGACAAAGTGCACCTGCTGGCGGCTTATGTGTATAGCCTGTCGCAAGATAGCGCAGCTGAAACTGTGACTGCCAAGTAATACCTCGGGGCCGCGTTGCGGCCCCAGCTCTCCCCCGCCGTACTCCCTCCCTTGCACCCCCTCCGAACAGAACTAAGCTTGTTGCCACAGTGGGCTTCGCTCCGAAAGGACCGATGCAGACGCGGCGCATAGCCTGTCGCCGTCCCGGTAAAAAGCCTGACCGATCGATCAGAAAAAGATGAAAAACGGTACACATTACAGATATTTATTTGTGTACAATCGTCCGGACCCGATCGCTGCGGGACATCAGCGAACGGGCTCGGACACGGGTCGGCGTACCAAAGTTGCGTTGCGGTAACCCTGATGGTTATCAATACTGGCGCCGATTTTTCGACCAACAAGAACATCAAAACCGTGGAACCTTAGCATGAGCACAGCAATCAGTCCGACTGCTTATAACTATAAGGTCGTCCGCCAGTTCGCCATCATGACGGTGGTCTGGGGGATCCTTGGCATGGGCCTCGGCGTCTTCATCGCCTCGCAGCTGGTATGGCCGCAACTGAACCTGGACCTGCCCTGGACCAGCTTCGGCCGCCTGCGCCCGCTGCACACCAACCTGGTGATCTTCGCCTTCGGGGGCTGTGCGCTGTTCGGCACCAGCTACTACGTGGTGCAACGCACCTGCCAGACCCGGCTGATCTCCGACAGCATGGCGGCCTTCACCTTCTGGGGTTGGCAGGCGGTGATCGTCGGCGCGCTGATCACCCTGCCGATGGGCTACACCACCACCAAGGAATACGCCGAGCTCGAGTGGCCGCTGGCGATCCTGCTGGCCATCGTCTGGGTGACCTACGGGTTGGTGTTCTTCGGCACCATCGTCAAGCGCAAGACCAAGCACATCTATGTCGGCAACTGGTTCTACGGCGCCTTCATCGTGGTGACCGCGATGCTGCACATCGTCAACCACATCTCGCTGCCGGTGAGCCTGTTCAAGTCGTACTCGGCGTACTCCGGTGCCACCGACGCGATGATCCAGTGGTGGTACGGCCACAACGCCGTGGGCTTCTTCCTCACCACCGGCTTCCTGGGGATGATGTACTACTTCGTGCCCAAGCAGGCCGAACGGCCGATCTACTCGTATCGCCTGTCGATCGTGCACTTCTGGGCGCTGATCACCCTGTACATCTGGGCCGGCCCTCACCACCTGCACTACACCGCCCTGCCTGACTGGGCACAGTCGCTGGGCATGGTGATGTCGATCATCCTGCTGGCGCCTAGCTGGGGTGGCATGATCAACGGCATGATGACCCTGTCGGGCGCCTGGCACAAACTGCGCACCGACCCGATTCTGCGCTTTTTGGTCGTTTCGCTGGCGTTCTACGGCATGTCCACTTTCGAAGGCCCGATGATGGCCATCAAGACCGTGAACTCGCTGTCGCACTACACCGACTGGACCATCGGCCACGTCCACGCCGGCGCCCTCGGCTGGGTAGCCATGATCTCGATCGGTGCCGTGTACCACATGATCCCGAAACTCTACGGCCGCGAGCAGATGCACAGCATCGGCCTGATCAACGCGCACTTCTGGCTCGCCACCATCGGTACCGTGCTGTACATCGCCTCGATGTGGGTCAACGGCATCACCCAAGGCCTGATGTGGCGCGCCATCAACGATGACGGCACCCTCACCTACTCCTTCGTCGAAGCCCTGCAGGCCAGCCACCCTGGTTATATCGTCCGCGCCCTGGGCGGTGCGTTCTTCGCCAGCGGCATGCTGCTGATGGCCTACAACGTGTTCCGTACCGTACGTGCCGCCAACCCGGCACAGGCTGAGGAAGCCGCCAAGATCGTCGTTGTGGGAGCGCACTGATGAAGCATGAAGCCGTCGAGAAGAACATAGGCCTGCTGGCCTTCTTCATGGTCATCGCCGTGAGCGTCGGTGGCCTGACCCAGATCGTCCCGCTGTTTTTCCAGGACGTCACCAACAAACCCGTTGAAGGCATGAAGCCGCGCACCGCGCTGGAAGTGGAAGGCCGCGACATCTACATCCGCGAAGGCTGCGTGGGCTGCCACTCGCAGATGATCCGCCCGTTCCGCGCCGAAACCGAGCGCTACGGCCACTACTCGGTAGCCGGCGAAAGCGTGTGGGACCACCCGTTCCTGTGGGGCTCCAAGCGCACCGGGCCGGACCTGGCCCGCGTGGGTGGCCGCTACTCCGATGACTGGCACCGTGCGCACCTGTACAACCCACGCAACGTGGTACCGGAGTCGAAGATGCCGTCCTACCCGTGGCTGGTCGAGAACAAGCTCGACGGCAAGGACACCGCGAAAAAACTGGAAGTGCTGCGCACACTCGGCACCCCGTACACCGACGCCGACATTGCCGGCGCGCGTGACGCGGTCAAGGGCAAGACCGAAATGGACGCCATCGTCGCGTACCTGCAAGGTCTTGGCACCATCATCAAAAGCAAACGGTGACGCTGATGGATATCGGGATGATTCGCGGCCTGGGCACCGTCGTGGTGATGGTGGCGTTCGTGGGCCTGGCGCTGTGGGTGTTCAACCCACGGCGTAAAAAGGACTTCGACGAAGCGACCCAACTGCCCTTCGCGGATGACCCCGAGGCCACCCGGCACGTCGAGCAAGCAAAAGCTTCTGGGAGCAAACAACAATGACAACCTTCTGGAGTCTGTACGTTACCGTCCTGACCCTGGGCACCATCTTCTCGTTGACCTGGCTGCTGCTGTCCACCCGCAAGGGCCAGCGCGAAGAGGTGACCGACGAAACCGTCGGGCATGCCTTCGATGGCATCGAGGAATATGACAACCCGCTGCCGAAATGGTGGTTCTGGCTGTTCGTCGGCACCATCATCTTCGCCCTTGGCTACCTGGTGCTGTACCCGGGCCTGGGCAACTGGAAAGGCGTGCTGCCGGGCTACTCGTACCTGGACAACGACAAGCAGACCGAGTTTTCCAACGGCCAGCCGGGCTGGACCGGCGTGCACGAGTGGGAAAAGGAAATGGCCAAGGCCGACGCCCGCTTCGGGCCGATCTTCGCCAAATTTGCCGCCATGCCCATCGAGGACGTGGCCAAGGATCCGCAGGCGCTGAAAATGGGCGCGCGGCTGTTCGCCTCCAACTGCTCGGTGTGCCACGGCTCCGACGCCAAGGGTGCCTTCGGCTTCCCTAACCTCACCGACAACGACTGGCGCTGGGGCGGCGAGCCCGACACCATCAAGACCACCATCATGGGCGGCCGCCACGGCGTGATGCCGGCCTGGGCCGAGGTGATCGGTGATCAGGGCGTGGCCGACGTGGCAGCGTTCGTGGTCAGCAAGCTGGATGGCCGCACCCTGCCGGAAGGCGTCAAGGCCGATGCCGAGAACGGTCAGAAGATCTTCGCCGCCAACTGCGTGGCCTGCCACGGGCCGGAAGGCAAAGGCACACCGGCCATGGGCGCGCCGAACCTGACCCACCCGCAGGCGTTCATCTACGGGTCCAGCTTTGCCCAGCTGCAACAGACCATCCGTTATGGTCGCCAAGGGCAGATGCCGGCGCAGGAACAGTTGCAGGGTAATGACAAGGTGCACTTGCTGGCGGCTTATGTGTATAGCCTGTCGCACCAGGCTGAACCGGCCAAGGCCGAGTAAGGCAGGCCTGGCCTCTTCGCGGGCAAGCCCGCGAAGAGGCCGGTACAGCCAAGCATTTCTTGCACGCTGATGACCTGGATCAATTGACACCCGCCATAACACGATTCATACCACAAACCCAACGCGACTAAAGGTCGCAGTGCGACCCCATACCGCCATCAGCGGCGTATCATGGGCCGTAGAGCGCTAGCAGATTGCGCGAGACTGCGGCCGGCACGCACTGGCCGCGGCGTTTCTCCACTGCCGTGGGACTTGATGATGAGCAAGCAAATTCCGGTACATGACGTCACCCCGCCTGCCAGCAAAGGGAAGGATTCCGTCGACCTCTACGCCTCCCGGGAAAAGATCTACACCCGCGCCTTCACCGGCCTGTTCCGCCGCCTGCGCATGGTCGGTGGTGCCGTGTTGTTCCTGCTGTACTTCGGCACCGTATGGCTGAACTGGGGGGGGCACCAGGCCGTGTGGTGGAACCTGCCCGAGCGCAAGTTCTACATTTTCGGCGCTACCATCTGGCCACAGGACTTCATCCTGCTGTCGGGCATCCTGATCGTCGCCGCCTTCGGCCTGTTCTTCATCACCGTGTTCGCCGGCCGGGTGTGGTGCGGCTACACCTGCCCGCAAAGCGTGTGGACATGGATTTTCATGTGGTGCGAGAAAGTCACCGAAGGCGACCGCAACCAGCGCATGAAGCTCGACAAAGCCCCCATGAGCGGCAACAAGTTCCTGCGAAAATTCGCCAAGCACAGCCTATGGCTGCTGATCGGCTTCGTCACCGGCATGACCTTTGTGGGCTATTTCTCGCCCATCCGCGAACTGGTCATCGAGTTCTTCACCGGCCAAGCCGATGGCTGGGCCTACTTCTGGGTCGGGTTCTTCACCCTCGCCACCTACGGCAACGCCGGCTGGCTGCGCGAACAGGTGTGCGTTTACATGTGCCCCTACGCCCGCTTCCAGAGCGTGATGTTCGACAAGGACACGCTGATTGTTTCCTACGACCCGCGCCGCGGCGAAACCCGCGGCCCGCGTAAAAAGGATGCCGACTACAAGGCACAGGGGCTGGGTGACTGCATTGACTGCACCCTGTGCGTCCAGGTCTGCCCTACCGGCATCGACATCCGTGACGGCCTGCAGATCGAGTGCATCGGCTGCGCCGCGTGCATCGACGCCTGTGACAACATCATGGACAAGATGAACTACCCCAAAGGGCTCATCAGCTACACCACCGAACACAACCTGTCCGGGCAGAAGACCCACATGCTGCGCCCGCGCCTGATCGGCTATGCCGTGGTGCTGCTGGTGATGATCATCGGCCTGACCACCGCCTTCGCCACCCGCTCGCTGGTCGGCTTCGACGTCAGCAAGGACCGCGTGCTGTACCGCGAGAACGCCCAGGGCAGGATCGAGAACGTGTACAGCCTGAAGGTGATGAACAAGGACCAGCGCGACCACGTCTACGTACTGGACGCCGCCGGCCTGCCAGACCTCAAGCTTGAGGGCCAGCGCGAGATCCGCGTGGCTGCCGGTGATATCGTCAGCCTGCCGGTGCAGCTGTCGGTCGCCCCCGAGAAGCTGCCCTCGACCACCAACGAAATCACCTTCATCCTCAAAAGCGCCGACGACAGTGACGCTCAGGTTGAAGCCAAGAGCCGTTTCATCGGCCCACAGATCCGCTAAGAGAGATAACGCACAATGCCTGTCGCCACCGCCGCCAGCCCCTGGTACAAGCACCTCTGGCCCTGGATCATCATCGGCATCCTCACCACCTCCGTGTGCCTGAGCCTGACCATGGTCAGTATCGCCGTGAACAACCCGGACAACCTGGTGAACGACAACTACTACGAGGCCGGCAAGGGCATCAACCGCTCGCTCGACCGTGAACTGCTGGCGCAGCAGCTGGGGCTGAAGGCCAGCGTGCACCTGGACGAGCTCACAGGCGAAGTGGACCTGCGCCTGACCGGCAACAGCGGCCCGCAGAGCCTGGAGCTGAACCTGATTTCGCCTACCCAGCCGGAGAAAGACCGCAGGGTGCTGCTGAGCCGGGTTGACGCAGGGCGTTATGTGGGGCAACTGGAAGACAAGGTGGACGGGCGGCGCTTTGTTGAGCTGCTGGGTAGCGAAGGTGGCCAGGTGTGGCGCTTGTTCGAAGAGGAAAAAGTGGAGCATGGTGTGACCTTGCAGCTGGGTGACGAAGCTATACAGGGTGCCGAACACCAATAGCCGCATCACCTTCATACCTGTGGGAGCGGGCTTGTCCCGCGAAGGGGCCAGAGCTGCATATGATGTTGCCTGTACCGGCCCATTCGCGGGATAAGCCCGCTCCCACAGGGTCCGCTCCTGTCAGCCAATGCGTGTTCGCCTTATGACCCAACCCACCCCCTGCTACCACTGCGCCCTGCCCGTCCCCGCTGGCAGCCGCTTCACCGCCGTGGTCCTTGGCCAGCCTCGGCAGTTCTGCTGCCCCGGTTGCCAGGCGGTGGCCGAGTCGATCGTAGCCGGTGGCCTGGAGCACTACTACCAGCACCGCAGCGACAACAGCGCCAACCCCGAAGCCTTGCCCAAACAGCTGCAAGACGAGCTGGCCCTGTACGACCGTAGCGACGTGCAGCAAAGCTTCGTGCGCCACCAGGGCGAACTGGCCGAAACCACCCTGCTGGTCGAAGGCATCAGCTGCGCCGCCTGCGGCTGGCTGATCGAAAAACACCTGCGCAACCTGCCCGGCGTCGCCGAAGCCCGTCTGAACCTGTCCAACCACCGCCTGCTGCTGAACTGGGACGACAAGCAACAGCCGCTTTCCCGCCTGCTGGCCGAGCTGCGCCAGATCGGCTACGCCGCCCACCCCTACCAACCCGACCAGGCGGCCGAACAGCTGGCCCGCGAGAACCGTAGCGCCCTGCGCCGCCTGGGCGTGGCCGGGCTGCTGTGGTTCCAGGCAATGATGGCAACCATGGCCACCTGGCCGGAATTCAACATCGACCTGTCGCCTGAACTGCACACCATCCTGCGCTGGGTGGCGCTGTTTCTCACCATCCCCATCGTGTTCTACAGCTGCGCGCCGTTCTTCAAAGGCGCAGCACGCGACCTGCGCACCCGCCACCTGACCATGGACGTTTCGGTGTCGCTGGCCATTGGGCTGGCCTTCGGCGCCGGCATCTGGACCGCCATCACCGGCAGTGGAGAGCTGTATTTCGACACCGTGGGTATGTTCGCCTTGTTCCTGCTCACCGGCCGCTACCTGGAGCGCCGCGCCCGCGAACGCACTGCCGCCGCCACCGCGCAACTGGTCAACCTGCTGCCGGCCTCGTGCCTGCGCCTGGATACCATCGGCCGCAGCGAACGCATCCTGCTCAGCGAACTGCAATGCGGTGACACGGTGCAAGTACTGCCGGGCGCCGTGATCCCCGCCGACGGGCGCATTGTCGAAGGCCGCTCCAGTGTGGATGAATCGCTGCTGACCGGCGAATACCTGCCACAACCGCGCCGGGTGGGTGAGCGGGTCACCGGCGGCACGCTGAACGTCGAAAGCACGCTGAACGTGGAGGTTGAAGCACTGGGCCACGATTCGCGGCTGTCGGCCATCGTGCGTTTGCTGGAACGTGCGCAAACCGAAAAACCACGCCTGGCCGAAATCGCCGACCGGGCCTCGCAGTGGTTCCTGCTGTTCTCGTTGCTGGCCGCCGTGGCCATCGGCCTGTGGTGGTGGTATCTGGACCCGGCGCGCGCGTTCTGGATCGTGCTGGCGATGCTGGTAGCCACCTGCCCTTGCGCGCTGTCCCTGGCCACGCCAACGGCGCTGACCGCCGCCACCGGCACCCTGCACAAGCTCGGCCTGCTGGTCACCCGTGGCCATGTGCTGGAAGGCCTGAACCAGATCGACACGGTGATTTTCGACAAGACCGGCACACTGACCGAAGGCCGCCTTACCCTGCGCAGCATCCGCCCACTCGGCAGCCTGCCCGCCGACCGCTGCCTGGCCCTGGCAGCCGCGCTGGAAAACCGCTCCGAACACCCCATCGCCCGCGCCTTTGGCCGCACCGCCACACCCGCGGATGATGTGCAGACCTTACCCGGCCTGGGCCTGGAAGGCCTGGTGGACGGCCAGCGCCTGCGCATTGGCCAGGCCACCTTCGTCTGCGCCCTGAGCGGCGCGGAGATCCCCGGCGTGCCGGAACCGCGCGGCCAGTGGTTGCTGCTGGGTGACCGCCAGGGGCCGCTGGCCTGGTTCGGCCTGGACGACCGTCTGCGCGACGATGCCCCTGCCCTGCTCGCCGCCTGCAAGGCCCGTGGCTGGCGTACACTGCTGCTGTCGGGCGACAGCTCGCCCATGGTCGCCGAAGTGGCCGCGCAGCTGGGTATCGACCAGGCCATTGGCGGCCTGCGCCCGGACGACAAGCTGGACCGGCTGAAAGCGCTGCAGGCAGCCGGAAGCAAGGTGCTGATGCTGGGTGACGGGGTCAACGACGTGCCAGTGCTGGCCGCCGCCGATATCAGCATCGCCATGGGCAGTGCCACGGACCTTGCCAAGACCAGCGCCGATGCCGTACTGCTGTCCAACCGCCTTCAGGCACTGGTGCAGGCCTTCGACCTGGCCCGCCGCACCCGCCGCAACATCCTCGAAAACCTGCTGTGGGCATCGCTGTATAATGGCCTGATGTTGCCGTTTGCCGCGCTCGGCTGGATTACCCCGGTGTGGGCCGCCATCGGCATGTCGGTCAGCTCGCTGATCGTGGTGCTCAATGCCCTGCGCCTGACCCGAATGCCCCCGGCAGCGGCCTTGCCGAAAACCGAAACATCCCTGCCCGGGAGGAAGTCGCCATGCCCGCCCTCTATGTCATGATCCCCGCCGCCTTGCTGCTGGTCGGCGTGGCCGTGTACATCTTCTTCTGGGCGGTGGACAGCGGCCAGTACGACGACCTTGAAGGCCCCGCCCATAGCATCCTGTTCGACGACCAAGACCCGCGCCACCAGGCGGCCGTCAAACCCGAAGAGTCCGCAGCGTCAGACGACAAGGAAGCACCACCCCGTGCCTGACCTGCTTCCCCTGCTCGGCTCGGCACTGGTCCTCGGCCTGCTCGGTGGCGGTCACTGCCTAGGCATGTGCGGCGGCCTGATGGGCGCGCTGACCCTGGCCATCCCCCCCGAACAACGCGGCCAGCGCCTGCGCCTGCTGGTGGCCTACAACCTGGGACGCATCCTCAGTTATGCCTGCGCCGGCCTGCTGTTGGGCCTGGCTGGCTGGGCAGTCGCCAGCAGCCCGGCAGCCATGGCCTTGCGCGTGGTGGCTGCGCTGCTGCTGATTAGCATGGGCCTGTACCTGGCCGGCTGGTGGAGCGGACTGACCCGTATCGAAGCGCTGGGCCGAGGGCTGTGGCGGTATATCCAGCCGTTCGCCTCGCGCCTGATGCCAGTGTCCAGTATGCCCCGCGCACTGTTGCTGGGGGCGTTGTGGGGCTGGCTGCCATGCGGCCTGGTGTACAGCACTCTGCTGTGGGCGGCCAGCCAGGGCAACGCCGGCTACAGCGCGGCGTTGATGCTGGCGTTCGGGGTGGGGACCTGGCCAGTGCTGCTGGCTACCGGGTTGGCGGCGGAGCGGGTAAACGCTTTGTTGAGACGGCGCAGTGTGCGGGTGGCTGGCGGGGTGTTGGTGATGCTGTTTGGGGTGTGGACCCTGCCCGGGCCGCACCAGCATTGGCTGATGGGGCATTGATGGGCGCTGCTTTGACGCCCCAATGCCCTTGATACAAATCAACACAGTTTCCTACAGACGGCCATAGACTCCGGTGCACTGCTGCTCTTTCCGGGGACCGCCCTCATGCTCGACGACCTACGTTGGGATACCGACCTGATCCGCCGCTACGATCTGGCCGGACCACGCTACACCTCTTACCCGACCGCCGTGCAACTGCACAGCGAGGTGGGCTCGTTCGACCTGCTCCATGCCCTGCGCGAGAGCCGTCGAGCCGTGCGCCCGCTGTCGCTGTACGTGCATGTGCCGTTCTGCGCCAACATCTGCTACTACTGCGCTTGCAACAAGGTCATCACCAAGGACCGCGCCCGCGCTGCGCCCTATTTGCAGCGCCTGGAGCAGGAAATCCAGCTGATCGCCTGCCACCTGGCCCCTAAACAACGTGTTGAACAGCTGCATTTTGGCGGCGGCACGCCGACCTTTCTCAGCCATGTGGAACTGCGCCAGCTGATGGCCACCCTGCGCCAGCACTTCCACCTGCTGGACGACGATTCTGGCGACTACGGCATCGAAATCGACCCCCGCGAAGCCGACTGGTCGACCATGGGCCTGCTGCGCGAGCTGGGTTTCAACCGCGTCAGCCTGGGCGTGCAGGATCTTGATCCGGCCGTGCAGCGTGCGGTCAACCGCCTGCAAAGCCTTGAGCAAACCCGTACCTTGATCGAAGCTGCACGCACGTTGCAGTTCCGCTCGATCAACCTCGACCTGATCTACGGCCTGCCCAAGCAAACCCCGGAAGGCTTTGCCCGCACCGTCGAAGAGGTGATCCGCTTGCAGCCCGACCGGCTGTCGGTGTTCAACTACGCCCACCTGCCCGAGCGCTTCATGCCGCAGCGGCGTATCGACAACAACGACCTGCCCAGCGCGGCGGCCAAGCTGGAGATGCTGCACGCCACCATCGACCAACTGACCGCCGCCGGTTACCGCTACATCGGCATGGACCACTTCGCCCTGCCCGACGACGAGCTGGCCATTGCCCAGGAAGAAGGCACCCTGCAGCGCAACTTCCAGGGCTACACCACCCACGGGCATTGCGACCTGATTGGCCTGGGCGTGTCGGCCATCAGCCAGATCGGCGACCTGTACTGCCAGAACAGCAGCGACCTCAACACCTACCAGGACAGCCTGTCCAACGCACAGCTGGCCACCCAGCGCGGCCTGCTGTGCAACCACGACGACCGCGTGCGGCGTGCGGTGATCCAGCAACTGATTTGCCATTTCGAGCTGGACTTCGAGCCGATCGAGCAAGCCTTCACCCTTGATTTTCGCGGTTACTTCAACGACCTCTGGCCCGAGCTGCTGACCTTGCAGCGCGACGGCCTGATCAGCCTGGACGACAAAGGCATCCGCATCTTGCCGGCGGGCCGCTTGCTGGCACGCTCGGTGTGCATGGTGTTCGACGCCTACCTGGCCATGCAAAACCGCCAGCGCTTCTCGCGGGTGATCTGAAAACCGAGGCGTTCAACCGCATGGACAAGTTTCCTTGCCGGGCACACTATGGGCACACAAGGACTCCCGGCAGGGCACCTGCCGGGGTTTCGCCAGTGCGCACCAAAAACGCGCACACTGGCCTACACCCTGTGTCGTAGGTTACCCTTACGACTTATGTGTGCTTTCCCACAAGGATCGATTCAAATGTCCGAGCCAGTCAAACTGCGCCCACACAACCAGGCCCACTGCAAGGACTGCAGCCTGGCCCCCCTGTGCCTGCCTCTTTCGCTGAACCTGGAAGACATGGATGCACTGGATGAAATCGTCAAACGCGGCCGCCCGCTGAAAAAAGGCGAGTTCCTGTTCCGCCAGGGTGACAATTTCGGCTCGGTCTACGCGGTACGTTCCGGCGCCCTGAAAACCTTCAGCCTCAGCGACAGTGGCGAAGAGCAGATTACCGGCTTCCACCTGCCCAGCGAGCTGGTCGGGCTGTCGGGCATGGACACCGAGGCCTACCCGGTATCGGCGCAGGCTCAGGAAACCACTTCGGTGTGCGAGATTCCCTTCGAGCGCCTCGACGAGCTGTCGGTACAGCTGCCGCAGCTACGCCGCCAGCTGATGCGGGTGATGAGCCGGGAAATCCGCGACGACCAGCAAATGATGCTGCTGCTGTCGAAAAAAACCGCCGACGAGCGCATTGCCACCTTCCTGGTCAACCTGTCGGCGCGCTTCCGCGCCCGCGGCTATTCGGCCAACCAGTTCCGCCTGAGCATGTCGCGCAACGAAATCGGTAATTATCTGGGCCTGGCGGTGGAAACCGTTTCGCGGGTGTTCACCCGGTTCCAGCAGAATGGCCTGATCCGCGCCGAAGGCAAGGAAGTGCACATTCTCGACCCGATCCAGCTGTGTGCGCTGGCCGGTGGTGCAATCGAGGCCTGAGGCCAGCGTTTAGCGGGTATACTTGGGCATTCGTTTTCCCAGGATACCCGCAACAATGCACAGCGACACCTTCGACCTCAAAGCCCTCATCCGCCCGGTAGTGGACTTCCCCAAGCCAGGCGTGATCTTCCGCGACATTACCCCGCTGTTCCAGTCGCCGCGCGGGCTGCGCTATGTGGCCGACCAGTTCATCGAGCGCTATGTCGAGGCCGAGTTCAGCCACATTGGTGCCATGGATGCGCGGGGCTTTCTGATTGGTTCGATCATCGCACACCAGCTGAACAAGCCGCTGATCCTATTCCGCAAGCAAGGCAAACTGCCGGCTGACGTGCTGAGCGAGGGCTACCAGACCGAGTACGGCGAGGCCTTCCTGGAAGTGCATGCCGACAGCCTGTGCGAAGGGGATTCAGTGTTGATCTTCGATGACTTGATCGCCACGGGCGGTACCTTGCTGGCGGCGGCCAACCTGGTACGCCGTACCGGGGCGCAGGTGTTCGAGGCGGCGGCGATCATCGATCTGCCGGAGCTGGACGGGTCGCGCCGCCTGCAGGCGGCCGGGGTACCGACTTTCTGCCTGACCGAGTTTTCTCTTAGCGAGTACTGAGTTGGGTTTTGGGGCTGCTTTGCAGCCCCAACCATTCTCAATCAGAGCGAAATCGGCCGACGCCCCGCAAACGCATGGGCCAAGGTCCCGCCATCCACCAGCTCCAGCTCTCCGCCCAGCGGCACTCCATGGGCAATCCGCGAAGCCACCAACCCCTTCTCGCTCAGCAACTGCGCAATGTAATGCGCTGTCGCCTCCCCCTCCACCGTCGGGTTGGTCGCCAGGATCACCTCGGTAAAGGTGCCCTGCTCCTCGATACGCGCCATCAGTTGCGGAATGCCAATCGCCTCCGGCCCCAGGCCGTCCAGCGGTGACAGGTGGCCCTTGAGCACGAAGTAACGACCACGGTAGCCGGTCTGCTCCACTGCATACACATCGGTCGGCCCCTCGACCACGCACAGCTGGGTGTCATCACGGCGTGTGTCGGCGCATTGCGGGCACAGCTCCTGCTCGGTCAGGGTACGGCACTGACGGCAATGGCCTACACCTTCCATGGCCTGGGTCAACGCTTGGGCCAGGCGCAGCCCGCCACTGCGGTCGCGCTCGAGCAGTTGCAGGGCCATGCGCTGGGCGGTTTTCTGGCCGACACCGGGCAGAATACGCAGGCCGTCGATCAGTTGGCGGATGAGGGGGCTGAAGCTCATGAGAAAGGCCTGACAATTCAATAAGAGGCGGTTTATACCCAGCGAGGGCAGTGGCGTCAAATCAGTAGACCGCGCCGTGGATGAAATCTTTGCAAAAAAAACCGCCGCTGGATTCAGCGGCGGTTTTCGGTATGGCAATGCCCTTAGAACGGCATCTTGAAGCCCGGCGGCAGTTGCATGCCAGCCGTCATGCCGCCCATCTTTTCCTGGCTGCTCTGCTCAACCTTGCGCACCGCATCGTTCAGCGCGGCGGCGATCAGGTCTTCCAGCACTTCCTTGTCGTCCTCGTCGGTCGACATCAGGCTCTGGTCGATGCTGACACGCTTGACGTCGTGACGACCGGTCATCACCACGCTCACCAGACCACCGCCGGACTGGCCGGTGACTTCAGCGTTGGCCAGCTCTTCCTGCATCTTCTGCATCTTTTCCTGCATCTGCTGGGCCTGCTTCATCAGGCCGGCCATGCCACCTTTCATCATGGGGGTATACCTCGATTGGGTCATGTGATGCGGCCCGGCGCAGGGCCGGCCGCATGGTTATCCGTTACTGGCCCTGATTGGCCAGGGCCTCTACAGGCTCAATAGTATCCTGCCGCACCTTGGCACCGAACAACTTGATCATCTGCTGGATCAACGGATCCTGCTCGATCGAGGTGACCGCGTCCTGCTGGCGCTCGGCGCGCTTGCGCGCGGCGGCCTGGGCCGGGGTTTCCTGCTCGGGCAGGATCAACTCGATGCGCAGGTTCAGCGTGCGCCCCAGGTGCTGGTTGAGCGCTTCGTTCAGGCGTCGCTGCTGGGTGGCGTTGAACAACGCACCTTGGCCAGGGTCCAGGTGCAACAGCCAGTCGTCGCCATCGGCGGCAATCAGCGTACAGTTTGCCGCGATGTTGCCTGTCATCCCGGACACAGGCAACTGCGGGAATAATTCCAGCCATTGCAGGGCAAGGCCGGTGGCCGGTTTGGCCGCAGGCAGCGGTTCGGCCAATGGCTTGGGTGTCTCTTCCTGGATGTGCTCGGCCAGCTCGTCCAGGTAGCTGAAGCCGACCGGGTCGCTTTCGCCACCGTAATAATCTTCGTCCAGCGGCGGCTCATCATCGCGGTCCATGCCTACTGAAGCGTAGGCGGACGGATCGAAAGGCGGCTCAAGGTCATGGGCCGGCGCGGCCTGTTGGGGCGCCACCGGGGTAACAGGTGCTGCAGCAGGCTCAGCCACGACCGGCGCGACGGCCGTTGCAGGCGCCTCCCACGGCAGGTCGAGCACCTCCTCTGCCTCAGCTTCGGTTTGAGGCTCAGGTTCGGGCTCGGGCTCTGCGACCGGAACAGGTTCGGCTACCACAACGGGCTCGACCACAGGCTGGGGCGCAGGCTCGACCGTCGCAGGTTCCTGGGCCTGCGGCGCCACAGCCGGCAGAACAGGGTCTGCCGCAACCGTGACAGGCGGCGCCACGGCTACCGCTGGCGCTGCCACCGGCGTTGCAGGATCAGCTGTGGCCTGGCTGATCCCCGCTGGCTTTAGCACCGGTTTCGGCGCGTCGTCGGTATCGGCCGGGCGGAACGCCAGCATGCGCAGCAGCACCATTTCAAAGCCGCCGCGCGGGTCCGGGGCCAACGGCAGGTCTCGGCGGCCAATCAGGCCCATCTGGTAATAGAACTGCACGTCTTCGGCCGGCAGCGCCGAGGCCAGCGCCAGTACCCGCTCGCGATCGCCCTGGCCGTTGTCCACGGCTTCGGGCAGCGCCTGGGCAATGGCCACGCGGTGCAGCACATTGAGCATCTCGGCCAACACGCCAGCCCAGTCCGGCCCTTGCTCGGCCAGGTTGCGCACGGCCTCCAGCAACGCCCGGGCATCGCCTTCCAGCAAGGCCTGCAGCACGCCATAAACCTGACCATGATCCAGGCTGCCAAGCATCGCCCGCACATCAGCGGCCAGCACTTTGCCTTCGCCAAAGGCGATGGCCTGGTCGGTCAGGCTCATGGCGTCACGCATCGAACCATCGGCCGCGCGGCCCAGCAGCCACAGGGCATCCGGTTCGAACGGCACGTTTTCGGCAGCCAGTACGTGGCTGAGGTGCTCCACCACCCGCTCCGGGCTCATGTTTTTCAGCGAGAACTGCAGGCAGCGCGACAGGATGGTGGCCGGCAGTTTCTGCGGGTCGGTGGTGGCGAGGATGAACTTGACGTAGGGCGGCGGCTCTTCCAGCGTCTTGAGCAAGGCGTTGAACGAGTGCGTCGAGAGCATGTGCACTTCGTCGATCAGGTAGACCTTGAAGCGCCCACGGCTCGGGGCGTACTGCACGTTGTCGAGCAGTTCGCGGGTGTCCTCGACCTTGGTACGGCTGGCGGCGTCGATTTCGATCAGGTCGACGAAACGGCCTTCGTCGATCTCCCGGCACACCGAACAGGTGCCGCACGGCGTGGAGGTGATGCCGGTTTCGCAGTTAAGGCACTTGGCGATGATACGGGCGATGGTCGTCTTGCCCACGCCGCGGGTACCGGTGAACAGGTAGGCGTGGTGCAGGCGCTGGTTGTCCAAGGCATTGATCAAGGCCTTGAGCACATGGGCCTGGCCGACCATTTCGCGGAACGAGCGCGGACGCCATTTACGTGCAAGAACCTGATAACTCATCGAAAAACCATCGTAGCCTGATAGAGCGGAAGAGCGCTAATGCTAGCGGAGCGGGGGCAAAATTGCACCCTGCGCGAGTCGTCTAAGCTTTGAGGCAGGCGCGTTGTTCAGGGAGGATACGCCTTTGCGAAGTTTGCTGGCCCTGCTACTGCTCTGGCCCATGCACAGCCTGGCTGAACAGCCCGTGCTGCGCTTCTCCGTTGCAGAGAGCTGGAGCATGCCGCTAGTACGCATAGAAGGCGACCAGCCGGTGGAAGGCCTGGTGTATGACCTGATACAAGCGCTGGCCAAGGAAGTGGGCGTACGCCCCCAGTATCACGTCATGGCCCGCCTTCGCCTGCAGGAGGCCATGAACAACGGCGATATCGATGTGCGCTGCTATGTCAGCACCCAGTGGTTCAATGACCGCCCCGGGGATTTTGTCTGGAGTATCCCGCTGATACACCAGCGTGACGTGTTGGTGGGTCGTGTCGGCGACAGCACCCCAATGCCCCCGGAGCAACTGCCACCCCAGGCTATCGGCACGGTACTGGGCTACACCTACTCGACCCTGCAACCGCTGCTGGATCAGGGCCAGTTGCGCCGTGAAGACAGCCGCAGCCAGTTGCTGGTGCTGCAGAAACTGCATGCGGGGCGGTACCGGCATGCAGTGAGCAATCAACTGTCTTTGCAGTGGTTCAACCAGGGCTTGCCGGCAGAACAGCAACTGCAGGGCTTGGCAGTGCTGGAGGAACAGGACCTGGCGTGCATGGTGCGCAATGACCCGGCGATACCGACCCAGGGAGTGCTGCGGGCGCTGGTGCGACTGAAGCAATCGGGGGAGGTCGAGCGGATAATGCAGCGGTATGGGGGAGCAGGATACCAGGCGCCCATTTCTGTAGTTCGCCCCTGACCACTGCACACCTGACATGCCATTTTGGGAAAACTGTCTTCTTGTGGAAACTAGGGTTGAGGGGGAAATGGACTACACCATCCGTTGGAAGACGGCGATTCCAACCTTGTCCCTGATTGCACCATAGTCAGGCCCCGACCAAGGCACCTTCGCCGCCACTTGAAAAGACAATCCGATGCTTCAAGATGATTGTGCACACCTCGAACTTGAGAAGTTACAAAATGAGGGCCGCAAGTTAAGGGCCGAGACACAGGAATTTGTAGCAGAAGCGCGTAAGCTCAGGCAGGAGGCGTTCTGGTACCCAATCGCAACAGGCTCAGCCGTTATCACCACCATCGTTGGCATCATGGCACTGGCCAGCAAGCTCTGAGTTTTGATTAATCCAGCCACAAGGAGCAGCCAATGCGCCGCGCCACCCAGGATCACACTGAAAACGCACTGACTGAAGCGGAAGCGTTTGCCGAAGAAATGCGCAACCTCAGAGCGGCTTCGCCCTGGACAGGTGTACTCCTGTTTTACCTCGGCGCAATCTCTACAGGGGTACTGCTGGTAGCAGGCATGCTGATCGTGCGTGCGCTCTGACCGAGCACCTTGTCCTCATACCAACGCCAGCAAACCCGCACTCAAGAACATCCCCACGCCAAACACAAGGTGCGTGGCCAGGCTCTTAAGACAGTTTTGCGCAGGCTTCGGCGTCCTGGACGCAAAGAATCCCGCGCCCATCGCCGGCTGCATGAAGCACAACGGTGCCACGACCGTACCCACGCCAACAACTGCTGCAGGCAACAAAGTAGGCGACAGCAACCAGCCCTCCCCTACGATCACAACCAGCAGCATTGCGAACAGCACACCGATGGCGTAATGAATCACCCATCCCCACGCCAACTCATTTCGCACGGGTTCGGCTTTGGCAATCGCCTGATGCAGTACACGACCGTTAAGCAAATGCCCCGCCCAACGCCCGACCAGGGCGAAATCAAGCGTGGCAACACCCAAGCGCCGCAGCAGCAGCCCCCACACGTCCATCACCACCGTGGCACCCATGCCAATCGGCAATGCAGCTGAAAACATCGCAGTAAGCGTCATAGAACAAGCCCTCGAAGATTGACGGTCATCACCATGACGCGCAGCATAGAAGTTGAAGTCAACTTCAAGTCAAGGGCCCTAAATGGACATTGCCGACGTCGCCAAACGCACAGGCGTACCCGCCTCGACACTGCGTTACTACGAAAAGAAAGGTTTGCTCAAGTCACTCGCCGGGCACGGCCAACGGCGGCAGTTTTCAGCCGATGTGGCGGACCGGCTGGCGCTGATCGCCCTGGGGCAGGCTGCGGGGTTTTCGCTGGATGAAGTGGGGGCAATGCTGGTGGACTTGCAAGTCGACCGGCAGGTGCTGATGGCCAAGGCGGACGAGCTGGATGCGCGGATCAAGCGGTTACAGGCGATGAGCAAGGGCTTGCGGCACGCAGCGCAATGTCCGGAAGAAGATCATTTGGCATGCCCGAAATTCCAAAGGCTGATGAAGCTCTCTGCGGCAGGGGCACTGAACGACAAGCAAGAAAGTAAGAAGGCGTTCGCCGCAGTTTGAGGTTTTCCGACCCCGGAAATGGAGGCAGCCCCACCAGCCACACCCCGGCACTCGATGTTCCCGCTATGGCTGCTCCCTTCCGGGCCTGACCAGGTGGCATGCAAGCATGCTCGGGAATCAATGCAGGCCTTATGGGGCAAGGGTTTCAGGCTGATGAGGTAGTTGACCATCACCCCGTGCAGACACCGAGCACGGTCGCTCAAGGCTCGGGGTGTGACCAGAATTGTTCCACTCAATTGGTCCACTTTACTGGTCCACTCTGGTGTTCATTCATGGCCTACATTGTTCGCCGCCAGTCCGTTTACTACCTCAACCTTCGACTGCCAAAGCACCTGTTTCCGAACCGGCACACCCTCCGCATATCCCTGCGAGTGAGAGAACGGCAAGCAGCTTTGTACCTTGCCACCTCCTTAGCTCAGCGGGTGAGCAGCCACCTGAGCGAGCACCCCCTAACACCTCCGGAAACGCTGCGTGTGCTTTGCGTGCAATGGTGCAAGTCGTCACCTATGCCAACCCCGCGCGCTGCACCACAGCAAGCTATGGGGCCCACAGCGAAGCCAACAAGTGGCGGCCCTACCCTGGCAACCCTTTCCAAGCACTATATAGAGGAAGGCAAACGCGGTGGCACATGGCGGCAAGGCAGCATCGACGATGTGGAACGTGCACTAGCCGACCTGTTCGAGCTGATGGGTGACATGCCTGCGGTAGCGTTCGATGCTCAACAAGCTCGCCTACTAAAAGAACGGCTCAGCCGCTGCCCCCAGTATTTCGGGTTACGGCCAGAGTTCAAGGGCAAAGCACTGAAGCAGGTGGTTGAGTCCGGTAGCGTCTACAAAACCATCACTGCGGTCACAGTGAACAACCGGCTACGCAAACTCACCGCCTTTCTTAGCTGGTGCAGGACGAACGGCTATGTTGCAGAAAATCCACTCGTTGGCATGAAGGTGATGACGGGCTCCGCAAAGGAAGCACGACTCTCATTCGACCGCAGCGACTTGGCGACACTGCTGAGTCATGAGGCGCTGCGGCAGGAAGCACGCAAGCACCCGTGGCGTTACTGGTTGCCTTTGATGGGTAGAGCTACAGGGGCACGACTGGAAGAGCTATGCCAGTTGCGGGTTGATGACTTCACTGAGCACCAGGGTATTCAGTGCATTCGCATTGATGACAGCCGTGAAGGCCAGAACCTCAAGAACGCCAGCAGCCGACGAGTGCTTCCCCTGCACCCTGTCCTGCTGGACCTGGGCCTGCTTCAGCATGTTGAATCGGTCAAAGCTACCGGCGCTGATCGTGTATTCCCTGAGCTAGAAGCAGTGCGGGGCAAGCTCGGCCATGCTCCGTCGAAGTGGTTCGGTCGCTACAAGACAAGACTTGGTATTACCGACCCCCGCAAGACCTTTCACAGCTTCAGACATACGCTCATCGATGACCTACGTGACGCCGGGGTCCAGGACTCGCTTATCAAACGGATTGCTGGACACGAAGACGGAGCAGTAACGTTCAGCATTTACGGCAGCCGTAGCCCTCTGAAGGCGATGCTGGAGGCTCTGATGCAGATAAATCTGCATGACGACATAGGACACTGAGAGTTTTACGATAGAACTTCTATAGCAGTAGAGCGCTGGCGCTACATAAACTCTATAGCAACAAGGCTTAGTTGCTATAGAACTTGTATAGCAACTAATAAAATAGCCACTCGAAAGCCAAAAAAACACACTTTTCAGGCTTGACTTTGCGTAAAGCGCCTGTATTCTTTTCGCTCATCAGAGCTACTGACCACCACAATTTTCGTGAACCATCGCATACTCGCCTTACTAGACCAATACGCGATCATGCTGAACTCGGCTCAAACCAATTTCGACATGAAACAGCAACTCAAGCAAGGAACCAAGATTCACATAGGTGCCCATACCGGTACAAACAGAAGGATGTAGCTTATTGGAAACCAGCACCACCGAACCAATCACCACCATCAGGCCCACAATTTTCAGCATTAATAGACTAATCATTGATACATGCACTGGAGAGATACTAGGTCACGACGATAAACCTTCAGCACTCACTGGCCCGATCAAATACCAATGCGAAATTGGTAAATGTCGAAGTATTGATGACTTCGATACCCACCTGAGTTTTGTTGATCGACGAAAATTACCCCCCCACGGGCTGCATTCACTACGCGACTTCGCTGACTATGCCCATGGCGTATGGCGGCGCACTGGTAGCGACTATCGAATCACCGGCCCGCAACTACGCCTACTAGAACAACTGCATGGACTGATTCTTTACCGCAACATTATCATTATGACCCAGGCCGGCCTGGCAAAATGCCTAGGGACATCCGAATCCAACTTAATGAAGAAGTTAAGGGTCTTGACTGATAGCAACATGCTACGAGTCTCCACATCAAGAAATGGAGATATTCGCCAAGGGGAGGTAAAGCTATGCATCAACCCACGATTGATCTTCAGGGGCGCTGATTATGTCCAGGAAAAATACATGGAGGCCTGGTACGTACCCACCAGTTACTTGCATACTGGAGCGACTGAACCACGCCAAGCTTCGGACTACCCCATCACAGCAGCATCGACCTTACCTACGTATTTTAAAAATGTTACGCGAAAATCTGCTTGAAAGCCCCGAAACACAAGGGGATTGAAAAAATCCTTCTATTAAAAGAATTTTCCAGCTTACCCGTGAAATAGCATTGGGACCCATCGCCAAAGCGGAGCTTTTAGATATTCACCTCTTTGAAAAACTACAGTACCGGGGTAGACGCTACAGCATAGCAACCTGTGCTTGATGCAGAGATAAAAACTCTATGAAGCATGGGAAGAGACGGGGCAAGCAAGGCCCCTCTCCCGCTCTTGATCTTAACCCTGCTGAGGAATTTGACCGTTGTACAACGTGACGGGACGTCACCATGTATCTACGAGGTTACAGACCAAGATTTGGGGGGCTTTCTCACCCTGCCCCCCTCTAATAGCACTGCCGTGAGGCAAGAATAGAACTCTATGCAGAGGGAAGAAACAAGGGCGAGCAGAGCCCCTTCCCGCTCTTCATCTTGCTGTGCAGAGTGACGCTGTGGCCTCAGCCACAATTGGCCCTCACTAAGAGGTCTTTCACTCACCACCTTAGAAATGAGAGCCGATAGGCGCATTATCAACTCTTCAGAGCGGGGACGGAGGTGTGCAGCACCACCCCGCCCTTAGCTGAGTACAAACTCTATAAACGAAACCAGCACTGTATTATGGCGTGACGATGCGTCACAAGTTAACCTTCGAGAGAACATCAAGATTCTCGTGGGGCTATGCCTCCCTGCCCCACTATAAAAGTATAGCCGCCAGGCGCAGCATCAACTCTACAGGACAGGGTGGAGTGGTGCACCAACACCCTGCTTGAGTAAGCTTCCCTATCAGCCTTTCTTACACTTAGACCAGGGGCTTCACCAAAGATCCACAGTGCTTGCACTTTACTGCTTGCATCTTGATCAACTCAGCACAGAACAGACATTCTCTCTGGCCACCTACACTCATTACTGGCTGGCCAGTAGATTGGTCCGACTCAACCACTACTTCTTGCCATCCTTTACGTAGGTAAGAGTTCGCGATGATGCTATTGATGCTATTGATGCTATTGATGCTGAAGGCGTACACCACAATTGCTATGGGCAACGCGATGATAACTCCCGGCCCACCGGTTGCCAGCGAGAAGCCACCAACCAGTAACAGCCACAGGAAAAAATGCCCCCAAAGACCCTTGCTGGCGAGGTACAGCGGACCGAATAAAACCACCAATCCACTAGCTTCCCTGCTAATCGATTCAGTATGCCCGTTTGCTGGATTACGGAAGGTCCTTGCCATGGATAAATCCTTGCGATTTACGGTAATTAGAAAGAGATAATGTATGCGAATTAAGTCACTTGATACCACCAGGATTGAAAGGGCATCCTTGCCCTATTGAATCAGAACCACTCAAAGCTCAACGAATGGTTATATCTGCTTACACGTATTAGGTAAGAGAGGATTGAAGAACGCGATAAGAGTTTCAAAGTCCGAATCAAGGAACACTGAAGGAACGATCCCGATGAGAAATCCATCCCGCATCGCTTGCTGATCCACTGAATGCACCCATCCCTTCTTGATGACGAGCGCCACTGAGTTATCTACCCGATCACGCCTGATGGTTAGATAGCTAGGCAGCAAGTTGATATCAAGCATGACTCGACGATCACTATCCATTCGCAGCAATAGCAGAATCATTATCCCTACTATTTCTTCGCCAAGCGCGGTGTAAGCAGCAAGAGCCTCAAATGTATACCTTGGGATTTTTACTACTTGACTTTTCCGCTTCACTGAGGACACCCCTCTAGCACGGAAATTTTTTGCGAGTGGAGATGCCTCATCTTGCTGATGACCGGTGACGATGCTGGTCGCTGAATCTTGTTTGGTCATTGTCAAGCTCCTGTATATCAGTAAAAAGTATGTCTTACGGCCTTACTAGACTTACTGACTTACAGGGCGCACCCGCGTACTCCACGTACTACACGCGCTCCCCCTGCCTACATCATTGAGGACTCAACCTCTCACAGCAGGGTACGCCTGGTACGCTTGGGCTGGGTGGCAGCCTCGGGCGAGGCCAATAATGCCATGCTACAGCTAAAATTCACAGCATACTGTGAAGACCCAGGCCACCCTTGAACCGACAGTGCAACCTCATACAGAGGGGGCAAGGTTTGGACGCAGGCTTGGCATTCGGCAAGGTTCTCCGTGAAAGACGGAAGCAGGCAGGACTGACGCAGGAGAAGCTGGCGCTGGAAGCCGATGTGCAACGCAATTACGTCAGTCTTATCGAGAGAGGCGTTCACCAGCCCACTATCAACATCATCTTCAAGCTAGCCTCTGCACTCGGGTGCAAACCGTCTGACCTCGTTGCAGACGTCGAGACGCTCATCCACGATTGACCTTGCTCGCTACGACACCACCCCGGCCGGCTTAACCCGAGACCAGGTACCGCTACTTTGCGCCACAGCTCCTTCAGATCAAGCCTTCGTTTACTAGACGCATAACTAATCTCGAACTAATTGTCCAAAGGCATCTTTCCTGGAAATGCGCTGCTCTCATTAGCATCTAAGGCCCAAATTACGTGGCATTGACGGTGAAGGCGCTAAGCAAATGACGCTACACGGCCTTACATCCCGCAATTCGGTGGTATTCAGCCTCCAAGCTGCCTGGACTTTCTCCCAACGTGGAGAAGTAAGCTCCTTCATTGCAGGGGCTAGTGTAGGTCCAGCGAATTTGCTTTCCCCGTTCCCGTTAGCGGCCCTGTGCCCGATGGCTCGAATGTTAGCCCTGTCTTGCCCCGCCCCCGGTCGGCAATTCAATAGAGGTAGCCCTGGCAGCTCTTCGCGTGTCATTACGGGTGTACTTGAGGTACTACAGACGCAATGGGTGAAAACTCGCTTTAAGCGTCTTTGAATTCGTGTCATTAAATAGCTTTACTGACCCTACGTGACACAGTACTATGTGACACATCCAAAGTGACACAGAGGGAACTACGATGTTCATCCGCGCTTACCTTCGGGCTTCAACTTCCGAACAGGATGCTACAAGGGCAAAGCAGTCGCTAATCGACTTCGCTGCGGAGCAAGGGCACAAGATCGCAGCCTTCTATATCGAGAACGCCAGTGGCGCTAAGCTCGAACGCCCTCAACTGTTCAGACTGCTGGACGATAGCCACGAAGGTGATGTACTGCTGATTGAAGGCGTAGATCGACTTTCCAGGCTCAGCCAAGATGATTGGGCGTTGCTGAAGGCGAAGATCGCGGCAAAGAAGGTGACTGTAGTATCCCTAGACCTAAGCACCAGTCACGCAGCCTTGAAGCCCACCCAGGAAATGGACGAGTTCACTAAAGGTATGATCGCGGCAGTGAACGGCATGCTGTTGGACATACTCGCTGTAGTAGCACGCAAAGACTATGAAGACCGCCGCCGCCGTCAGGCCCAGGGCATCGCTACAGCCAAGGCTGAAGGTGCGTACAAGGGTCGTCCAGCAAACGTGGACCTCCATAATCGGATTACCGAGTTGCTGGCTGACGGGAAGAGCATTCGGAAGGTCGCCGAGCTACTGAAGTGCAGTACTACGACGGTGCAGAAGGTGAGGCAGTTGAACGCTCTAGACGCGGCTCATGAAGCGTTCCGGAAGGAATACGCAATGCTCGATGAGAAGATTGACCAATCCCTTAACGGTAACGGGCCTGACCTCACGGAGGCCGATTACCAGCCCTGGTTAGATAAGAAGGATGCCCTGGAGAAGGTCGGACAAGTACCCCAGGTGTAAGGGGAAGTGCTACCAAAGCCCCAGCATCGGCGGGGCTTCATTGCATCTAGACTCTGCGTCAGCGGCATCACCATCGGTGTTTACACCGGGAGATTAAGCCGCCTGTAGACGCCAGTTACCAGGCAGGACAGCACCAACGCTGGATCAAGGGGCCCGATTGTATTTCTGCCGGTAATCGCTCTCCATCTTTTCGCATACGCTTCTGATAAGCCTGCGGGTTGAGCGTTCCTCTAGGTCGTCGCTTACATCCTTCCAGCAGAGCTCTATCGATAGTGCAGCACTTTTGCGGGCTTTGTCTTCTGGGCTATCGGTCCCACTAATCACCGCTCCGAGCACCATAAGCCCAAGAAGACCAAGGATTGGGGTAAGGATTATCCACAGAATGATCTTCCCCGCTGAGCTGCCTGACTTCGGCGCCTCTTTCATTTGCCGAGCTTCACGGCTTTGATTCAGCATCTCACCGCAGTACCTGCACTTCAGGGCCTCGGCCTTGATTACCTCTGCACAGTACGGACACTTTTTTTCGTCGCTGCCTGCCACAATGCCACTCCATGATTTTGGTGGCACAATGCCATAACGAGCTCTAATTCTCCAGTCCTCCCTTGCCAGCCAGCCTAGTGGCGTGTAAACCCTGAGAACACTGCATCACCATCGGCAACAGGATCATGGATATGGAAGATCGGGACGCGGCAATAGCGAACGCCCTTGAGGCGCTGCATATGAACCAGACTGCCCTCAGAGCAGGATTGGAAGAGGTCAGTACATGGATAAGGCAGCGTGGGAGTGTGAATGTCCACGATAACGTAATGGCCACGCTGGAGGCACTAGACCTTCAAGCAAGCAGCATAGCCTCTGCAATAGAACGCCTACGCTCATAGTCGCCTTCGGGGCGGCGTTTCTTTGCCTGCCATATTTGAGGGAAATCATGCCTGGTGCCCGTTCAACTAGGCAAAGGCGTTAAGCACCGACCCTCACTTAGCCGATTCTGGCCGGGTGCCCAGTGCCCCGCCGCATATTTTGCCCCTGCATTTAAGCAGCAGTATTTGCAAAGAGTAGATGATGCTCTAGAAAACTCAGGGGCGGGACGCTACGTCGGAGACATTAAGGGATGTATAAAAGGGGACTGTAAATCGGACTTTTTCAGATGCCCCCGCCAAGTCTCGCAACCGGGCAGAGGCCCATCTTTATTAGGAACTCACAGTAAAAGCCTTACCCTGTGTGATTTCCAGATATGGTCTATAGAGGAAGGGAACCTTGTAAATCCCTTCATCCTTCGCAGCACGATTCTCGAAAAAGCCAATAGCCACAAGTTCTCCCGCCAATCGCTTTGTCTCATCAACTGAGGTAGACCATATTGCACCCAAGGTATCAAGATTTTGCTCAGCCTTACTTTTCTCAAGACCGAGTATAAAAGACTTTAACCCAGCGTACTCGGCAAAAAGATTTTGTTCAATCCTTACTTTAGATACTTCGAAAGTTGAGTCCTTGATGGCCTGCCGGCTAAACAAATTTTCAGCATCAGCCTTAGATGCTCCGATCCCATTTGCACTTTTCTGGTTATTCAGAATCTCATTATGAAAATGGATAAACTCGCGAGGCGCAATGTTACCAAATCCATCTCGAACACGATTCAATATCCAGTCAAATGTTTGCGACTGCTTCTCACCCACGTCAACCTGTTCAGGAAAAATTCTATAATACAATTCAAGCTGCTTCGCCTGATCATTGCTTACTTCGCCGGATTCGACTTTGTACGATTCGCAAATTGGCGAGTTTCTAAGTATTCTATTAACAATAAGGTTAAGCAGACCCTGATGCGACCATTTAATGGTCGTAGTGCGCGTAATATGACTGGACTCCCTAAAACCGTCATCCGTAATCTTTTTCCAGATATCATCGCGCAAGAATATCTTCAGAAAAACAGCATCCAAATCTTCTACGTCCCTATAAGTCTTAAAAAGAGCTCTAAGGGCGTACTTTTCCAGCTCCGGATCTTCGTCAAAAGCAACATCGAGCCTATCAAACAACAACCACGTACTCAGCTTCTCACCGACCAAATAGCCATTCAACTTCTCAAGAAGCTCATCGACAGAGAAAAAGCCGAGTTTTCTTCTAGCAGTATCGGGTGTGCGAAAAGTGATTTTTCCCGTCACCTCCCCTGCAATAGAGCCCCCTCCCTCGAGGGACTCGATCCTGAATGCGCTCCTTGCAAATCTCATAGCTGAGTTAACGAAACGCTTGAGGGTATTATGTTCCTCTATAAGCTCTGCCTCAACTAATCTCTGACGTACGACTTCAGCCTCTCCCGTACAGCGCCCCCGCTGAACGAGCGCTTCGACAATCAGTTGGCATATGTAAATCTTCCAGAGCCCCACGAACTCGGCCTCGGAAGTAGGAGGCTCATTTCTTATTTCAGAGAACACTGTCTGACCAGTAGGCTTCTCCGCAGACATCAGCAATATTCCGGAAGCTTCAAAGCTTTCAGCTTCTTGATTGAGCAGTGTATATAGAGCGCTCTTGCCTGCCCCTTTTGCACCAAACACCACATCTATGTTCCCAGCTCGAAGCTGAGTCCAGTCATCAGTTTTAACAAAATAAGAAGCGAGTTGTGCTGCTTCATTTTCAGCTACGCGATCACCGAAAGTAACTAAAGATAGATCCATTGTACCGCCCAATTCAAATAGAAATTTAATAACTTACTATTCGTAGAGTGAAATGACACCCTTCAACTGATCGGCGTATCCATAAATCTCATCCAGCGAAGAGATCGGGTGCCGTTTCTCATTCTTTTCAGAATCAAAAAGCCCAATATACTTTTGGCTTCGATTAAAGTGCAACCGACAAATTGGCTTGCGATTATTATCATCCAGCAATATGCCAAAATAGCTCTGTGTATCGCGATGCACTATTCGCTTCGCATCAACAACCGCCCTTACGATTGCCTTGACGATATGAAACCCTTCCAGCTCCTCAAGCGTCGTCTGAATCTGGTCTTCAGCACTGTCTTCAGGAGATTCCGATACCGGACTGCTTTCAACGGCCTGCATAGCATATGAAGGCTCAACTGCACCACTCATAGCCGACTTCAGGCGGTCATTGATCTGATCACCCAAGAACTGGATCGCAGCTTTACGGGTCAAAGTTGTGAACTGCTCTCTAACCTTCTGGGTGATAATCCCATCGTAGACCCGAGCAGCGAAAAACTTAACGAAGTCATCGCTTGGTTGACTGAACTGCGAAGCCATCTCTTTCTTGATCTGCCCAACGTACTTCAGCTCACCAGCTGCACTAATTATTGAATCAACATCGAAGGCTGACTTGGTCAGCTTCTGAAGCTCTGGAAGAGCATGCTCATCTATATCCAGAAGATCGAGCTCCAAGAATGGCTTTTCGTCCATTTTGTTTGGTGCATCAAGATCAGTAAAGAACCGATAAACCTGGCCGTTTGTAAGGATGGAGATTCGAGCGGTAGTGACGTGGAAGTACCGAAACAGCTGGCTCGCATGGTTGATATGCAGCGGTTCGCCGATCTTCTTGCACTCGATAAGGATCTGAATCTCGCCGTTCTTCATGATGGCGTAATCAATCTTCTCGCCCTTCTTCGTCCCCACGTCGCAGACGTACTCTGGCGTAACCTCTGAGGGATCGAAGACGTCGTAGCCTAGGACGGAGTTAATGAAGGGCATGACAAAGGCAATCTTGGTCGCCTCTTCTGTCTGTATAGCAGGGCCCTGCTGGCGGATCTTGGCTGATAATGCGTTCAGTCGCTCTACGAATTCCATGTCTCGCTCCTCGCTCAGATGCCACATCCTAGTAGCACAGCCACCGTACTGGCAATTACAAATCATAGCGAGCGATGGGGAAAAACGCCGCATAATCGGAGGACAGGGCAGCGCCGAGATTGGCGTAACCAGGGAGGGGGATTGGAGAGGCAAGATGACGAAGCTAGAATGCTCAGCACGGTGCACCACTTAGGTGTACTACGGTACTGGTCCACTTCGAGATTTTTAGCGAGAAAAGTCCTTTAGAATTAAGGACTTGCGTAATGGAGGCGGCCCCACCAGCCACACCCCGGCACTCGATGTTCCCGCTATGGCTGCTCCCTTCCGGGCCTGACCAGGTTAACGGGTAATCAATGCGGGGGGACCGATGGGGCCACCACTACATGCCTCGCTGAACAGCGAGTGGCGCCATTGTACCGTTCTTGGGGGCAGATACAACCTCTAGCGGGAGAAAAAGTCATCATTTCTCAATGACTTGTCAGGGCTGACGTGGCAGCCCTGGCCTCTTCGCGGGTAAACCCGCCCCCACAAGAAACGTGCGCCGGCCTTTAAACCGTGACCCCCTGCCCGGCCAGGAAGGTGACAAAGGCATCTTCGTCCAGCACCTTCACCCCCAGCTCGGCAGCCTTGGCCAGCTTGGACCCCGCCCCTGGCCCGGCCACCACGCAGTGGGTCTTGCCAGACACCGAACCCGCCACCTTGGCCCCCAGGCTTTCCAGCTTGTCCTTGGCGATGTCGCGGCTCATGCGCTCCAGGGTGCCGGTGAGCACCCAGGTCTGGCCTGCCAGCGGCAAACCTTCGGCCACCTTCTTCTCGCTGGTCCAGTGCATGCCGAACGCCAGCAACTGCGCTTCGATGTCCCGCGCCAGCTTCTGGTTCGCTTCATTCTTGAAGAACTCACGCACGGCATCCGCCTGCTTGGCCGCAAGGGCCTGGCGCAGGTCGATGCCGTCGGCGGCGATGATCTTTTCCAGGGTGTCGAGCTTGGCCACCAGCTTCTCGGCCCCGGTCGGGCCGACCGAGGCAATGTCGAGCTTGGCAATCATGCCGGCGAGGGTGGTGCTGGCGGCGAATTCGGCAGCCAGTTCGCCCTCGTCCTGCAGTTGCATGCCGCTATCGAGCAGTTGCTTGATGACCTTGCGGTTGTGCTCGTCTTCAAAGAAGTTGTGGATCTCGTAGGCAACCTCCAGGCCGATGTCCGGCAGGTAGGTGAGCACCTGCGGCAATGCCTGCTGCACGCGCGCCAGGCTGCCCAGCGAGCGGGCCAGCACCTTGGCAGTCTCTTCGCCTACATCCGGAATGCCCAAAGCGTAGATGAAACGCGACAAGGCCGGGCGCTTGCTGGCCTCGATGGCATCCAGCAGCTTCTTGCTGGACACTTCGGCGAAACCTTCCAGGCCAACGATCTGGTCGAACTCCAGCTTGTACAGGTCTGCCGGCGAGCCGATCAGGCCTTCGTCCACCAGTTGCTCGACGCTCTTTTCGCCCAGGCCATCGATATCCATGGCACGGCGCGACACGTAGTGAATGATCGCCTGCTTGAGCTGCGCGCCACAGGCCAGGCGGCCAACGCAGCGGTACACCGCGCCTTCGCTGGTGGTTTCCTTGCCCTTGCTGCGTTTGACCAATTGAGTACGCTCGACCTGCGAGCCACACACCGGGCACGCGCTCGGCACCTCGACCGGGCGGGCATCTTCCGGGCGACGCTCCAGCACCACCTGCATCACCTGCGGGATCACGTCACCGGCACGGCGAATGATTACCGTGTCACCGATGCGCAGGCCCAGGCGGGCGATTTCGTCCATGTTGTGCAAGGTGGCGTTGGACACGGTCACCCCCGCAACCTTGACCGGCTTCAGGCGCGCGACAGGCGTTACCGCCCCCGTGCGGCCAACCTGGAATTCGACGTCCAGCACCTCGGTCAGCTCTTCCATGGCCGGGAACTTGTGGGCAATCGCCCACCGTGGCTCACGCGCACGGAAGCCCAACTCGCGCTGGGCGGCCAGGCTGTTGACCTTGAACACGACACCATCGATTTCATACGGCAGGCTGTTACGTCGCTCGCCGATGTCGCGGTAGTAGGCCAGGCATTCTTCGATGCCTGCCGCATGCTTGAGCTCGCGACTGATCGGCATCCCCCAGGCTTTGAGCTGTTCAAGGATGCCAATATGGCTGTCACCGATGCTTTCAGACACCTGACCAACGCCATAGCAGCAAAACTCCAGCGGGCGGCTGGCGGTGATTTTCGAATCCAGCTGGCGCAGGCTGCCGGCGGCGGCGTTGCGCGGGTTGGCGAACGTCTTGCCACCGGCTTCTGCCTGGGCTGCATTGAGCCGGTCGAAACCGGCCTTGCTCATGTACACCTCGCCGCGCACCTCCAGCACCGCCGGCCAGCCCTCACCCTGCAGCTTGAGCGGGATGTTGCGCACCGTGCGCACGTTGGCGCTGATGTCTTCGCCGGTGGTGCCATCGCCACGGGTAGCGCCCTGCACCAGCTGGCCATCGCGGTACAGCAGGCTCACGGCCAGGCCGTCGAGCTTGGGTTCGCAGCTGTAGTCGACCGCGCCAGGCTGATCGAGGCCTTCTACAACGCGGCGGCCGAACTCACGCAGGTCGGTTTCTTCGAAAGCGTTACCCAGGCTGAGCATCGGGACTTCATGGCGCACCTGGCTAAAGGCGGCCAAGGCAGCACCGCCGACACGCTGGGTGGGCGAGTCGGGTGTGACAAGGTGCGGGTGCTCGGCTTCAAGCGCCTTCAGCTCGTTGAACAGGCGGTCGTATTCGGCATCCGGCACGCTGGGCTCATCGAGCACGTAGTAGCGGTAGTTGTGCTGGTCGAGCTCGGCACGCAGTTCGTGGATACGGGTTTCGGCGGTCATTTTCAGGTTCTCTTGCATAGCAAAAGAGCAGCCCTTGGCTGCTCTTGCGCTTGAAACAGGGTGGACAGAGGTCTGCCCACTTGGGCACATCAGCGCTTCTGGGTCAGCGCGCGGCGCTCGAACTCGACGATACGCTGGCGGTAGTGCTCGATCGTCTGGGCGGTCAGCACGCTGCGCTGGTCGTCCTTGAGCTCACCGTTCAGTTCGTGGGCCAGCTTGCGTGCCGCAGCCACCATCACGTCGAAGGCTTGCTTCGGATGGCGCGGGCCCGGCAAGCCGAGGAAGAAGCTGACGGCACGGGTGCTGAAGTGGTCGATGTCGTCCAGGTCGAACACGCCAGGCTTGACCGCGTTGGCCATGGAGAACAGCACTTCGCCGTGGCCGGCCATGCTCTCGTGGCGGTGGAAGATGTCCATTTCGCCGAAGCGCAAGCCACTTTCCAGAATGTTCTGCAGCAGTGCCGGGCCCTTGAAGCCGCCCTCGTCGCGGGAGATCACGCTGATAACCAGCACTTCCTCGGCCGGCGGCAGCTCCTTCACGCTGCTGCTGGCAGGGGCCGCACCGCTATTGCGGGTGTTGTCGGCGGCGAAGTCGTCGTCGCTTTCGGCAAACAGGTCCGGCTCACGCGGCTCGGCGCTGAGGTTCAGGTCGCCCTGCTGTACGTCGGCGGCCGCACGCTTGCCGCGCTTGCCGGCCTTGACCGGCTTGGGCTCGCGCTCACGATCACGCGCAGAAGCGCTGAGCGACGGCAGGTCGCTTTCGTCCAGCTCAGGCTCCTTGTGGGTATCCAGCACCCGCGACGGGCCGAGCACTTCGGCACTGCCGCCGTCTTCGTCCGGCAGGTTGGAATAACTGCGATCCAGACGGAATTTCAACTTGCCTTTGCCGCCGCGCATGCGGCGCCAGCCGTCGAAAAGAATCCCGGCAATGACAATGATGCCGATGACGATCAGCCACTCGCGCAGACCGATTTCCATGTAATCCCGTGCCTCTATAAAAATATGCTTGAAAACAAAGGGTTCAAAGCCCTTTAACACGTGGCGCCAACTCTATGTTCTGACAGGCGTTTTACCCACGCAAAAAACGAGTGACATTAAGCTAGCACGACCAAAGACAACTTTACACCGTCTGTCGCACATGGCGGGGGCATTTCGCTACAGAATGTGCCCCCATCGTCGCGCATCACGCATCGACCATGGCCATGGCTGCCTCCACATCAACTGCAACAAGGCGTGAACACCCGGGTTCATGCATGGTTACCCCCATCAATTGATCCGCCATCTCCATGGCAATCTTGTTATGGGTGATGTAGATGAACTGCACGCTTTCACTCATTTCCTTGACCAGACGGGCGTAGCGCCCGACGTTGGCATCGTCCAGCGGCGCGTCGACTTCGTCGAGCATGCAGAACGGTGCGGGGTTCAACTTGAAAATGGCAAACACCAGCGCCAAAGCGGTCAGTGCCTTCTCGCCGCCGGACAGCAGATGGATGGTGCTGTTCTTCTTGCCCGGTGGCCGTGCCATGATCGTCACCCCTGTATCGAGTAGATCTTCGCCCGTCAGTTCCAGATAAGCGCTGCCGCCCCCGAAAACTTTTGGGAAAAGTGCCTGTAATCCGGCATTTATCTGATCAAAGGTATCCTTGAAGCGGTTGCGGGTTTCCTTGTCGATCTTGCGGATGACGTTTTCCAGGGTCTCCAGGGCTTCGACCAGGTCGGCGTCTTGCGCGTCCAGGTAGCGCTTGCGCTCGGACTGCTGCTCGTATTCTTCGATGGCCGCCAGGTTGATCGCACCCAAGCGCTGGATGCGTGCTTCAAGCTGCTCCAGCTCCTGCTCGGTACCCTGCTCGCTGGCGTCAGCCTCAAGGGTGGCGAGCACACCTTGCAGGTCATAGCCATCGGCCAGCAGCTGCTCCTGCAAGGTTTTGCGCCGCACATCCAAACCTTGGCATTCTAGGCGCAACTGTTCCAGTTGGCCGCGCAACACCAGCGCTTGCTGCTCGGCCTGGGTGCGGCGTTTTTCGGCATCGCGCAGTTCGCGGTCGGCTTCGTCCATGTGCAGGCGGGCCTTGCGCATTTCCTCGTCGACGCTCATACGCCGCTCCAGCAGCTCTTCCAGCTTCAGGCGCAGCTCTTCCTGCGGGGCCTCGCCCTCCTCCAGGTTCAGGCTCAGTTGCTCCTGGCGCTCGGTCAGGCGCGCGGCCTGCTGCTCCAGGCGTTCCAGAGCCTGACGAGTGGAATCGTGCTGGGCGCGCAGCGACCCCAGGCGCACGGCCAGCTGGTGGGCGTGGTCCTTGTGCTGACGGGCTTCCTGGCGCACCCGATCGAGGCCTTCACGCAGCGTGTCGCGGCGCGCCATCAACTGTTCACGTTGCTCGGTGTCCTGGGCCATCAGTTCCAGGGCTTCTTGCAGCAGCAGGCGTGATTCGCCCAGCTGCTCATGCTCCAGGGCACGCTGCTCTTCCAGCTCAGCCAATTCTTCCTGCAGGCGCCGGCGGCGCAATTCGACCTGCTCGGCGCGGGCACGGCTGGCCGACAGGCTGGCATTGAGTTCGCCATGCAGGCGGTTTTCTTCCTGGCTGCGGCGGCGCAGCTGTTCGCGCTGCTCTTCCAGGTCCAGCTGCTGCTCGCGCAGGGTTTGCAGTTGCTGTTCCAGTTGCTCCAGCGCCGCCTCCTGCTCCAGCTGCTCCTGACCTAACCGTTCGATTTCCTGACCGCGTGCCAAAACCCCGCCTTCGGCCTCACCACCACGACGAACCCGCAGGAAATGCCGGCCAACCCAATAACCATCACGACTGACCAGGCTTTGCCCTTCAGCAAGGGCTGCGCGCCGGGCCAGCGCCTCGGCCAGGTTTTCTACCGGTTTGACCTGGCCAAGCCACGGCGCCAGGTCGATAGGGCCTTCAACTTTTTCCAGCAGGCTGCCGGGCAAGGATGCGTTGTCGGCGCTGGCCAGAAGCAAGCGCAACTCGCCCTGCTCCAGGCCGGCAAAATCGAGCTTGCCGAAGTCGTCCACCAGTACGGCTTGCAGATCGGCGCCAAGCACCGTTTCCACAGCCAGCTCCCAACCCGGCTCCACCCGCAGGCCTTCTGCAAGGCGCGGCTGCTGCGCCAGGCTTTGGCTTTGCAGCCAGTCAGCAGCACCTGCACCCGGCTCCAGCGCGGCCTGCTGCAAAGCCTCCAGCGAAGCCAACCGGCCGCCCAGGCGCTGCAGGTCACCCTGCGCCTGTTGTTGTGCCTGGGTGGCCTGTTGCAACTGCTCGCGCCCGCCTTCCAGTCGCTCGACCACCTGCTCTTCCGACAGTTGCAGTTCTTCCAGCAGTATTTCGCTGCTGGCCAACTGCTCAGCCAGTTCAAGCATGGCGGCATCCTGCGGGTCGCTACCCAGTTGCTCACGCTCCTCGCCCAGCTTGCGCTGGCGTTCGGCCAGACGCTCCAGGCTGGCTTCCAGCTGCTGCAGGCGCGCCTGCTGCACCTCGGCCTGGCGGCGCGGCTCGGCGGAGCGGCTGTTGAAGCTGTCCCACTGCTCCTGCCAACCGTGCATGCCCAGCTCGGCCTCTTCAAGAGCGGCAGCAGCCTCTTCGGCAGAGGCAAGGGTCATTTCCTGCTCGGGCTCCAGCATGGCCAGCTCTTCGCTCAAGGTGGCCAGCAAAGTGCGGTCATGGCCCAGGTGCGACTCAGTCTCCAGGCGCGTGCGCTCGGCTTCCTTGAAGTCATCCTGCAACTGGCGCAGGCGCTGCTGGCCGTGCTGGATACTCTGTTCAACCCGAGCGATATCACCGGCCACCGAATAGAAGCGGCCCTGCACCTGGTTGAAGCGCTCGGACAGTTCGTGATGACCGTCGCGCAGGCGCTCGATGCTGGCATCGGCGTTGCGCTGCTCGGCCACCAACGCCTCATGGGACACGTCCTGGTCGCCGATCACCGACTCACGCTGACGCACTCGCTCATCCAGGTCGCGCCAGCGCAAGGCCGACAGACGCGCCTTCATCTGCCGCTCCTGGGCCTTGTACTCACGGTACTTCTCAGCTGCCTGGGCCTGGCGGTGCAGGCGTTCCAGCTGGCGTTCCAGCTCTTCGCGCAGGTCGGTCAGCCGGGCCAGGTTTTCCTGGGTGCGGCGGATGCGGTTTTCGGTTTCGCGGCGGCGTTCCTTGTACTTGGAAATGCCGGCGGCTTCCTCGATGAAGTTGCGCAGCTCCTCGGGCTTGGCCTCGATCAGCTTGGAAATCATGCCCTGCTCGATGATCGAGTAGCTGCGCGGCCCCAGGCCAGTACCCAGGAAGATATCGGTAATGTCGCGCCGGCGGCACTTGGTGCCGTTGAGGTAATAGCTGTTCTGCCCGTCGCGGGTGACCTTGCGGCGGATCGAAATCTCGGCGTAGGCGGCGTACTCGCCGACCAGGGTGGTTTCGCTGTTGTCGAACACCAGTTCGATGCTGGCCTGGCTGACCGGTTTGCGGCCACTGGAGCCGTTGAAGATGACGTCGGTCATCGACTCGCCACGCAGGTTCTTCGCCGAACTCTCGCCCATCACCCAGCGCACTGCGTCGATGATGTTGGACTTGCCGCAGCCGTTGGGGCCGACGACAGCCGCCATGTTGCTGGGGAAGTTGACCGTGGTCGGGTCGACGAACGACTTGAACCCGGCCAGGCGAATGCACTTCAGACGCATCGGTCAGCCTCGGGCCAGCGCCGCCAGCACCAGTTCGCAGCTGCGCTGGCCGTAGGCGGTGAGCACCTCGCGAATGCGCGGCAGGTCGCGGGCGACCACGGCTTCGAGCAGGCGGGCGAACAAGTCGAGGTAGTCGATCATGTTGGCCTGGCGCTGGTCCAGCGACAGGTAGTAGGCACGGCTCATGGCTGGCTGGAGGTTTTCCACGGTTTCCTGCAGGAACGGGTTGTCGGCGAACGGATAAGCCGCACGCATGACCGCAAAGCTGTGGGCGACGAAGGCCTTGATGTCGAGCTGGTCATGGGCACGCTGCAGGCGCTGCTGGATCTCCAGAAACGGGCGCAGGTCGGCTTCAGTGCGCCATTTTTGCGCAACCGCGTTGCCCAGCAGGATGTAGAACTCGCCCATCAACGAACACAGGCTGCGCACGCTGCGCTCGTCCAGCTCGGTTACATGGGCACCTCGGCGCGGCAAAATCGCCACCAGGTGGCGGCGCTCGAGGATCAGCAACGCTTCACGCACCGAGCCACGGCTGACGTTGAGCGCCTGGGTAACCTTCTGCTCCTGGATACGCTCGCCTGGCGCCAGCTCGCCGCGGATGATGCGTTCGGCCAGGTAATCGGCAATCTGCTCGGAGAGGCTGTCCGGGGCCTTGAACGTCATGGTTTTCCTTCAAAATCATTGAACTGGGCACAAGGGGCGGATTGTAGCGTACTTGGGCGGTAATCGCGCAGAGGGGCCAGGCGGTTTATTTGACCTGCCAGACAGCCACACGCCCGGCGCGATCTATGCTTGTTCCATAGGCAATGTGTTCGGCCGGGCGTAGACATACGCAATTTCTTGACCTTTGGGTCAGAAAAATATTGACCTGCTAGACAGGTCTTGCTTAGAGTCCGCCCAACAACAATAAAACCATTGCGAGGCCATCCCCGTGATCCAGTTTCTCGTCAACCAGGAGTTGCGCAGCGAGCACGCCCTGGACCCGAACATGACGGTGCTGCAGTACCTGCGCGAGCACTTGGGCAAACCCGGCACCAAGGAGGGCTGCGCCAGTGGTGACTGCGGCGCCTGCACCGTGGTGGTCGGCGAACTGACCCAGGACGACCAGGGCAACGACAGCCTGCGTTATCGCAGCCTCAACTCGTGCCTGACGTTTGTCTCGTCGCTGCACGGCAAGCAATTGATCAGCGTTGAAGGCCTCAAGCACCAGGGCCAGCTGCACAGCGTGCAACAGGCCATGGCCGATTGCCATGGCTCGCAATGCGGCTTCTGCACCCCCGGTTTCGTGATGTCGCTGTTCGCCCTGCAAAAGAACAGCAGTGGCCCCGACCTGCATCAGGCCCAGGAAGCCCTGGCCGGCAACCTGTGCCGCTGCACCGGCTATCGGCCGATTCTAGACGCTGCCGAGCAGAGCTGCCGCCAGCCCTGCCGCGACCAGTTCGATGCCCAGCAGGCGCAAACCATCAGCCGCCTCAAGGCCATTGCACCCACCCAGACCGGCGAACTGAACAGCGGCGACAAACGCTGCCTGGTGCCGCTGACCGTGGCCGACCTGGCCGACCTTTACAGCTCGCACCCCGAAGCCCGCCTGCTGGCCGGCGGTACCGACCTTGCGCTTGAAGTGACCCAGTTCCACAAGACCTTGCCGGTGATGATCTACGTCGGCCACGTGGCCGAGCTCAAGCGCATCGAGAAAACCGCCAGCCACCTGGAAATCGGCGCCGCCACCCCCCTCACCGACTGCTACGGCGCGCTGAACGAGGAGTACCCAGACTTCGGTGCCTTGCTGCACCGGTTTGCCTCGCTGCAGATCCGCAATCAGGGCACCCTCGGAGGCAACATCGGCAACGCCTCGCCGATCGGCGACTCGCCGCCCCTGCTGATCGCCCTGGATGCGCAGGTCGTCCTGCGCCAAGGCGAGCGTCAGCGGGTAATGCCACTGGAAGACTACTTCATCGATTACCGCATTACCGCCCGCCAGGACAGCGAGTTCATCGAGAAAATCATCGTACCGCGCGCCACCCGCGACTGGGCGTTCCGCGCCTACAAGGTGTCCAAACGCCTGGACGATGACATCTCCGCCGTGTGCGGGGCGTTCAACCTGAGCATCGAAGACGGCGTGGTCAGCGGTGTGCGCATCGCCTTCGGCGGCATGGCCGCCATCCCCAAACGCGCCCGTGCCTGCGAAGCGGCGCTGCGTGGCAAACCGTGGGACCAGGCTGCCATCGAGCGCGCCTGCCAGGCCCTGGCCGAGGACTTCACCCCGCTCAGCGACTTCCGCGCCAGCAAGGAATACCGCCTGCTGACCGCGCAGAACCTGCTGCGCAAGTACTTCATCGAACAGCAAACGCCGTACATCGAAACCCGGGTGACCGCTTATGTCTAACCATCACGTAGCCAAAAGCCAGGCCGAGATGGCCGAGCTGTTCAGCCAGGACCTCACCACCGGGGTCGGCCGCAGCGTCAAGCACGACAGCGCCGACAAGCATGTGTCCGGCGAGGCGCTGTACATCGACGACCGCCTGGAATTCCCCAACCAGTTGCACGTCTATGCGCGCACCGCCGACCGTGCCCATGCGCGCATCCTGCGCATCGACACCACGCCGTGCTACGCCTTCGAAGGCGTGCGCATCGCGATCACCCACGAAGACATCCCCGGCCTGAAAGACATCGGCCCTGTGGTGGCCGGCGACCCGCTGCTGGCCATCGACAAGGTCGAGTTCTTCGGCCAGCCGGTACTCGCCGTCGCAGCCCGCGACCTGGAAACCGCGCGCCGCGCAGCCATGGCCGCCATTGTCGAATATGAAGACCTGGAGCCGGTGCTGGACGTGGTCGATGCACTGCGCAAGAAGCACTTCGTGCTCGACAGCCACACCCACCAACGCGGCGATTCCGCCGCCGCGCTGGCCAGCGCCCCACACCGCATTCAGGGCACCCTGCACATCGGTGGCCAGGAACACTTCTACCTGGAAACGCAGATTTCCTCGGTGATGCCCACCGAGGATGGCGGCATGATCGTCTACTGCTCCACGCAGAACCCCACCGAAGTGCAGAAGCTGGTGGCCGAAGTGCTCGACGTGCCGATGAACAAGGTGGTGCTGGACATGCGCCGCATGGGTGGCGGTTTTGGCGGCAAGGAAACCCAGGCTGCCAGCCCGGCTTGCCTGTGCGCGGTAGTGGCCCGCCTGACCGGCCAGCCCACCAAGATGCGCCTGCCGCGTGTCGAAGACATGACCATGACCGGCAAGCGCCACCCGTTCTATGTCGAATATGACGTGGGCTTTGACGACAACGGTCGCCTGCACGGCATCAACTTCGACCTGGCCGGCAACTGCGGTTACTCGCCCGACCTGTCCGGTTCGATCGTCGACCGCGCCATGTTCCACTCCGACAACGCCTACTACCTGGGCGATGCCACCGTGCATGGTCACCGCTGCAAGACCAACACGGCCTCCAACACCGCCTACCGTGGCTTTGGCGGCCCACAGGGCATGGTTGCCATCGAACAGGTGATGGACCACATCGCCCGCCACCTGGGCCGCGACCCGCTGGCGGTGCGCAAGGCCAACTACTACGGCAAAACCGGGCGCAACGTCACCCACTACTACCAGACCGTCGAGCACAACATGCTCGATGAGATGACTGCCGACCTGGAAGCCAGCAGCGACTACGCCGAGCGCCGTGAGTCGATCCGTCGCTTCAACGCCAACAGCCCGGTACTGAAGAAGGGCCTGGCGCTGACGCCGGTCAAGTTCGGCATCTCGTTCACTGCCACCTTCCTCAACCAGGCCGGGGCGCTGATCCACATCTATACCGACGGCAGCATTCACCTGAACCACGGTGGCACCGAGATGGGCCAGGGCCTGAACACCAAGGTCGCGCAGGTGGTCGCCGAGATCTTCCAGGTAGATTTCAGCCGCATCCAGATCACCGCCACCAACACCGACAAGGTGCCCAACACCTCGCCGACCGCAGCCTCCAGTGGCGCCGACCTGAACGGCAAGGCGGCGCAGAACGCTGCCGAAATACTGAAGAAGCGCCTGACAGAGTTCGCGGCGCGGCATTACAACGTGACCGAGGAGGACGTCGAGTTCCGCAATGGCCATGTGCGTGTACGCGACCAGATCGTCAGCTTCGAGCAACTGGTGCAGCAGGCGTACTTCGCCCAGGTATCGCTGTCCAGCACCGGTTTCTACCGCACGCCGAAGATCTTCTACGACCGCAGCCAGGCGCGCGGCCGGCCGTTCTACTACTTCGCTTTCGGCGCCGCCTGCGTGGAAGTGATCGTCGATACCCTGACCGGCGAATACAAGATGCTGCGCGCCGACATCCTGCACGACGTGGGCGACTCGCTGAACCCGGCCATCGACATCGGCCAGGTGGAAGGCGGCTTCATCCAGGGCATGGGCTGGCTGACCACCGAAGAACTGGTGTGGAACGCCAAGGGCAAGCTGATGACCAATGGCCCGGCCAGCTACAAGATCCCGGCGGTGGCCGACATGCCGCTGGACTTGCGGGTGAAGCTGGTGGAGAACCGCAAGAACCCGGAAGACACCGTGTTCCATTCCAAGGCAGTGGGCGAGCCGCCGTTCATGCTTGGCATCGCCGCCTGGTGTGCGATCAAGGATGCCGTGGCCAGTATTGCCGATTACCGGGTGCAGCCGAACATCGACGCGCCAGCCACACCGGAGCGGGTGTTGTGGGGGTGTGAGCAGATGCGCAAGGCGGTGGCGGCTGCGCAGCCTGCCAAACCGGAACTGGAAACAGTCCCCCACTGACAGCGAGGAACCCTGTGGGAGCGGGCACGCCCGCTCCCACAGAGCCTGCGGCGCAACATAGAGAGGTTGCATCATGCACCAATGGATCAACGCCCTCGCCGACCACCAGTCCCGTGGCGAAGCCTGCGTACTGGTGACCATCATCGAAGAACGCGGCTCCACCCCGCGTAACGCCGGCTCGAAAATGGTCGTCAGCGCCAATGGCCTGTTCGACACCATCGGCGGTGGCCACCTGGAATACAAGGCCCTGCACATCGCCCGGCAAATGCTCGAAGAACAGCGCACCACCCCACACCTGGAGCGCTTCAGCCTCGGGGCCAGCCTGGGCCAGTGCTGCGGCGGCGCTACCGTGCTCTTGTTCGAGCCCATGGCTGCGGTGCAAGCGCACATCGCCGTGTTCGGCGCGGGCCATGTCGGCCGTGCTCTGGTACCCTTGCTCGCCGCGCTGCCCTGCCGGGTGCGCTGGATCGACTCGCGCGAACAGGAATTCCCCGAACTCATCCCCAACGGGGTGACCAAGGTCGTCAGTGAAGAACCGGTCGACGAAGTCGCAGACCTGCCGCCAGGTTGCTACTGCATCGTCATGACCCACAACCACCAGCTCGACCTGGAACTGACCGCCGCCATTCTCAAGCGTAATGACTTCACCTGGTTCGGCCTGATCGGCTCGAAGACCAAACGGGTCAAGTTTGAGCATCGCCTGCGCGAGCGCGGTTACGACGATGCCGTGCTGGCGCGCATGCGCTGCCCGATGGGCCTGCCCGAGGTAAAGGGCAAGCTGCCTATCGAGATCGCTGTGTCCATCGCCGGTGAAATCATCGCCACCTACAACGCCTGCTTCGGCCAGCACGACGCTGGCGCCAATGCCGGCCCCATTGCCCAGTTGCTGCCGCCTTCCCGGCGCAGCCAAGCCATTTGACGAGTGTGTTATGACCGTTACCCGCAAAGCCTATCGCGCCGCCATCCTGCACAGCATCGCCGACCCGGCCGAGGTGGGCCTGGAGGCTTCCCATGAGTACTTCGAGGACGGCCTGCTGGTGGTCGACGATGGCCGCATCAGCGCCCTTGGCCACGCCAGCGAGCTGCTGCCGACCCTGGATGCCGGCATCCCGGTTGAACACTACCAGGACGCACTGATTACCCCAGGCTTTATCGATACCCATATCCACTTCCCGCAAACCGGCATGATCGGCTCTTACGGCGAGCAGCTGCTGGACTGGCTGAACACCTACACCTTCCCTTGCGAAAAGCAGTTCGCCGACAAGGACCACGCCGATCAGGTGGCGAAGATTTTCCTCAAGGAACTGCTGCGAAACGGCACCACCACCGCGCTGGTGTTCGGCAGCGTGCACCCGGAATCGGTCAATGCCTTGTTCGAAGAAGCCGAGCGCCTGGACCTGCGACTGATCGCCGGCAAGGTGATGATGGACCGCAACGCCCCGGACTACCTGACCGACACGGCAGAGTCCGGCTACACCGAAAGCAAAGCACTCATCGAGCGTTGGCACGGCAAGGGCCGCCTGCACTATGCCGTCACCCCACGCTTTGCCCCGACCAGTACGCCGGAGCAATTGACCCTGGCTGGGCAACTGCTGAAGGAGCACCCAGGCGTGTATATGCACACGCACCTTTCGGAAAACCTCAAGGAAATCGATTGGGTGAAGTCGCTGTTCCCCGAGCAGAAGGGTTACCTGGACGTCTACGACCACTTCGAGCTGTTGGGCGAGCGCTCGGTGTTCGCCCACGGCGTGCACCTGTGCGATGAGGAATGCCAGCGCCTGGCAGAAACCGGCTCGGCCGTGGCCTTCTGCCCCACCTCCAACCTGTTCCTGGGCAGCGGTCTGTTCAACCTGCCCCAGGCTGAGCGCTTCAAGGTCAACGTGGGCCTGGGTACCGACGTGGGCGCTGGCACCAGCTTCTCGCTGCTCAACACCCTGAACGAAGCGTACAAGGTGATGCAGCTGCAAGGCGCGCGCCTGCACCCTTACAAGTCACTGTACCTGGCCACCCTTGGCGGCGCCCGTGCGCTGCGCCTGGACGACCGCATCGGCAGCCTGCGCCCGGGCAACGATGCCGACTTCGTGGTGCTGGACTACAAGGCAACGCCGCTGCTGGACTACCGCATTCAACAGTCCAACAGCATTGAAGAGACCTTGTTCGTGCTCACCACCCTGGGCGACGACCGCACTGTGCGCGAAACCTACGCGGCCGGGCGGTGCGTACACCAGCGTTAAGGCTCTTTTGCCAGGCCCCGGTACAGCGCGCCGCCGATTGCAGCCCCGATCAGCGGCGCTACCCAGAACAGCCACAGCTGCTGCAGGGCCCAGCCACCGACAAACAGGGCCGGCCCCGTGCTGCGCGCGGGGTTGACTGAGGTATTGGTCACCGGAATGGAGATCAGGTGGATCAGCGTCAGGGCCAGGCCGATGGCAATCGGTGCGAACCCTGCCGGTGCCCGGGAGTCGGTCGCCCCCATGATCACCACCAGGAACATCGCGGTCATCACCACTTCACTGATAAAGCCCGCCCCCAATGTGTAGCCACCAGGGGAGTGGTCGGCGTAGCCGTTCGAAGCCAACCCTGAGGCAAGCTCGAAACCCGCTTTGCCGCTGGCAATGAGATAGATCACACCTGCAGCCAGGATGGCGCCGATCACTTGTGCGATGACGTAGGGCAGCAGCTCCTTGGCCGGGAAACGCCCACCCACAACCAGCCCGAACGAGACGGCAGGGTTGAGGTGACAGCCGGAGATATGACCGATGGCGAAGGCCATGGTCAGCACAGTGAGGCCGAAGGCGAAAGCAACACCGAGAACGCCGATACCGACAGGGGAACTGGCTGCGAGTACCGCACTGCCACAGCCGCCGAGAACCAGCCAGAAGGTGCCGACCAGTTCGGCCCCCATCCGTTTACCGAGGGACATGCTCATGAATCCATTCCTCAAGAAGTTGAACGCAACGAATGCGCAAGCCCAACTGCTTGATGAAGGTTTGCTCACAAGAATTTAGCAGACCTTTGGTCAATGGCCAGAAATGACTGGGGCCGCTTCGCGCCCCTCAATCAATCAGGCAAACGATCAACCCTTGGCCGAAACCTTTGGCTTTTTCAGCAGGTGCGAGAACACTGCATGCAGATCGTCCGAGGCACTCTCCTCGTCCAGGTTCAGCTTGCTGTCGATGTGGTCCATGTGATGCATCATCAGGCTCACGGCCTGTTCGGCATCACGCGCCTCGATGGCATCGATCAGCTGCATGTGCTCGTCATACGAGCAATGCGAGCGGTTGCCGCTTTCGTACTGGGCGATGATCAGCGAAGTCTGCGACACCAGGCTGCGCTGGAAGCTTACCAGCGGTGCATTGCCCGCTGCCTCGGCCAGCTTGAGGTGGAACTCGCCGGAAAGACGAATGCCAGCGCCCCGGTCGCCACGCGAGAAGCTGTCGCGCTCTTCACGCACCATCTGCCGCAGCTCGTTGAGCTGGTCGAGGGTGGCGTGCTGCACGGCCAGTTCGGTAATGGCCCGCTCCACCATGCGCCGCGAGAAGAACACCTGGCGCGCTTCTTCCACCGTCGGGCTGGCCACCACCGCACCGCGGTTCGGCCGCAGCAGCACCACGCTTTCGTGGGCCAGGCGCGACAGGGCGCGGCGGATGATGGTGCGGCTGACGCCAAAGATTTCGCCCAGCGCTTCCTCGCTCAACTTGGTGCCCGGCGCCAGGCGCTGCTCGAGGATCGCCTCGAAAATGTGCGCGTAGACGATGTCGTCCTGGGTACCGCTGCGGCCGGCCTTGCCGACACGTGCAGGTTTTTTCAGAGGTTGCAGCTGTTCGTTCATGGGCTCTCGAGGCACGAAGAGAAAGTATGGCGCCATTGTACACAGGCTGAGGCGATTCCGCAGGTGGCGTTTTAGCTATATAGCCGTTGTACGACGCATTGCGCACACAAAACATAAAACATTATTTGCATTCTTTGTACACAAAAGCATAATCCACCGAGCAACTTCTTGACCCATGAGTCAACAAAATGGTCAGACGTCTGCCTTCCCTCGCGGAGCCTCCAAGTGCATTGCTCAGGAAAATGGCTCCATAACAACAAGAAAGACTTGAGGAGTACTCGCTGTGGAAAGCCGCAAATCCGAAGCCCCTACGCTGGATCTCGCCCCACCGCTCGAAACGAGCTGGCTGGAGCGGATTTTCAAACTCAAGCAACACGGCAGCACCGTCAAAACCGAAATGATCGCCGGGGTGACCACCTTCATCACCATGGCCTACATCATCTTCGTCAACCCCAACATCATGGCCGACGCCGGCATCGACCATGGTGCCGCCTTCGTCGCCACCTGCATCGCCGCCGCGCTGGGCTGCCTGCTGATGGGCCTGTACGCCAACTGGCCGGTGGGCCTGGCCCCGGGCATGGGGCTTAACGCCTTCTTTACCTACACCGTGGTCGGCACCATGGGCTACAACTGGGAAACGGCGCTGGGGGCGGTGTTCGTCTCGGGGGTGCTGTTCATGTTCCTGACCTTGTCGAAAGTGCGCGAATGGTTGCTGAACAGCATTCCGGTCAGCCTGCGCCATGCCATGGGGGCCGGCGTCGGATTGTTTCTCGGGCTGATCGGCCTGAAGACGGCAGGCATCATCGTCGACAGCCCCGCTACCCTGATCAAGCTGGGCTCGCTGCATGAGCCAGGGCCACTGCTGGCAGCCGTGTGCTTCCTGCTGATTGCCATCCTCAGCTACAAGCGGGTGTTTGGCGCGATCCTGATCAGCATCATTGGCGTGACCCTGGCGGGCTGGGGCCTGGGGCTGGTCAAGTTTGGCGGGGTGATGTCGATGCCGCCAAGCCTGGCACCGACCTGGATGGCGATGGATGTGGCTGGCGTGTTCAACGTCAGCATGATCAGCGTGGTGCTGGCGTTTCTGTTCGTGCACATGTTCGACACCGCCGGCACGCTGATGGGCGTGGCGCAGCGCGCCAACCTGGTGGCGCCGGACGGGCGGATCGAGAACCTTTCGAAGGCTTTGAAGGCTGACAGTGCATCAAGTGTGTTCGGTGCAGTGGTGGGTGTGCCACCGGTCACCAGTTATGTGGAAAGTGCTGCGGGTGTGGCAGCGGGCGGTCGTACTGGCCTGACTGCAGTGGTGGTAGGCCTGCTGTTCATCGCCGCGATGTTCTTCGCGCCACTGGCCGGGATGATTCCTGCCTATGCCACAGCCGGTGCGCTGATCTACGTGGCGATGCTGATGATGGGTAGCATGGCGCACATTCATTGGGATGAGGCCACCGACAGCATTCCGGCTATCGTCACGGTGATCATGATGCCGCTGACCTTCTCGGTCGCCGATGGTATTGCGCTGGGTTTCATCAGCTACGTCGCGTTGAAGGCGGGCACCGGGAAATACAAGGAAATCTCCGCCAGCCTGTGGGTGCTGTGCGCGATTTTCATTGCCAAGTTTGTGTTCCTTTAACTTCAACCGCTTCAACAAAGGGCGCCTCGGCGCCCTTAGTCATATTCAGTACCGCACATTGAACCGCGCCGCACTGTTATTTTTGCCAGGTGCGGGGTAATCGGAGGCTTGATACAAATTTACGGTCACATTTAGCGCAACCGCTGGAGAGAGTTGAATGCCAGCCTATACCCCATTTGGCCACGGCACGTCTTGTGAAAGCCTACTGGCCTTCAATGGCGATTTTCATGACACGCTCACAGGCCTTTATCCGCTGGGTAACGGCCATCGTATGTACAGCCCGGTGCTGATGAGGTTTCTTCGTTCAGACAACCTAAGCCCTTTTGACCGAGGTGGTTTGAACAGCTATGTCTACTGCGAAGCAGACCCGATCAATCGGATAGACCCGAGCGGCAGAAATGCTTTGCTGTACAAGACCGCTACCAAGTTGCTAGCAGGAGGAGGGATTGTATTCGGGGCCAGAAAACACCGTGACTTCATCGGTGAAGTTTTCACTACCAGCAAGCGTGCACTCACTCGCGGGCCGATACCGCCTGAGAATTTCCCGGAGCACCGATACAACCTCTGGAGAAACGCGAGCAAGGCTGACAAACCTTTCAACAACGCGGTGAACCGGGTCAACGAAAATCTGGGATCACACGGTGATGGCGCGCTTTCAGCAAAACAAGCCGCTTACTACGCAGAAGGAACCTGGTCAGAGAACAGCAACACCACACTGCATCTTCACAGCACCGCCGGCTGGGGGATGCAACTGGCGCAGACCGGAGATCCGGCCGCTGCGACCGGCGCCTTGTTCAATGGTGCCGCCACATTGGTTTCAGGCGCGCTGGATCACATATCCTACAAATCGGGAGCGATTTTCAAGAATCCTGTCAGCGAAGTACGCCAATAAAAAAAGCCCGCCAGTGTGAGAGCGGGCCAAAGGACCTACGAAGATTCTTCTAGCGACCAACTAGCTTCCACGATAGGTCGAATAGCTGTATGGCGAGATCAGCAGCGGCACGTGGTAGTGCTCCTGTTGCTCGTCGATGCCAAAGCGCAGCACAACAACATCCAGAAACGCCTGGGCCGGCAGTTGCACACCACGGGCGCGGTAGTAATCGCCAGCGCTGAATTGAAGTTGGTAAACGCCAGAGCGGTAATCGTCACCTTGCAGCAACGGCGCGTCGACGCGGCCATCGCTGTTGGTCAGGGCGGTGTTCACCAGCTCCAGCTGCTGGCCTTCGACACGGTACAGCTCGACCTTGATCGAGCTGCCCGGGCAGCCATGCGCGGCATCCAGTACGTGTGTGGTCAAACGTCCCATTGCGTGTCGCCTCTTGTTCAATCTGTGGGCAAGAAATACTCAGCCTATGCACCCAAACAGGGCCTGCGGTAGGCGGGAATGACGCCATTAAGACATTCCATCGCAAAATTGTACACAATTTTTTGTACCCATCCGTCGTACCCGGCGTTTCCTGCCTATAAACGACCCATCGGTCGCAAATACAGGCACTGTAACGACCCCAATGTCATTAGCTGACCGATCAGGCAGGTTTCTTGCACTGTATTTCCAGGTCGCTGCGAAGCGACAAAAGGGAAGAAATGCGGAAAAACAGGCTTACAAAAGATTTCAGAAGTTGTATACAATCAGCCCATCCGGTGGTGCGACATCCCGACGCGGCCCGCCCACCCCCCGCACAAACGCACAAGAAGGAAGACTGCAGTGAGCGCTGACTACCCTCGCGACCTGATCGGTTACGGCAACAACCCTCCTCACCCGCAATGGCCGGGCAACGCTCGCATCGCGCTGTCTTTCGTCCTCAACTACGAAGAAGGCGGCGAACGCAACATCCTGCACGGTGACAAGGAGTCCGAGGCCTTCCTGTCCGAAATGGTAGCCGCCCAGCCACTGCAGGGCGCGCGTAACATGAGCATGGAATCGCTGTACGAATACGGCAGCCGTGCCGGCGTGTGGCGCCTGCTGAAGCTGTTCAAGGACAGCGGCGTCCCGCTCACCATCTTCGCCGTGGCCATGGCCGCCCAGCGCCACCCCGACGTGATCCGCGCCATGGTCGAGGCTGGCCACGAAATCTGCAGCCACGGCTACCGCTGGATCGACTACCAGAACATGGACGAGGCCCAGGAGCGCGAGCACATGCTCGAAGCCATCCGCATCCTCACCGAACTCACCGGCGAACGCCCGCTGGGCTGGTACACCGGCCGCACCGGCCCGAACACCCGCCGCCTGGTGATGGAAGAAGGTGGCTTCCTGTATGACAGCGACACCTACGACGACGACCTGCCCTACTGGGAGCCGAACACCCCTACCGGCAAGCCGCACCTGGTGATCCCCTACACCCTGGACACCAACGACATGCGCTTCACCCAGGTACAGGGTTTCAACTGCGGCGAGCAGTTCTTCCAGTACCTGAAAGACGCCTTCGATGTGCTGTACGCCGAAGGCGCCGAAGCACCGAAGATGCTGTCCATCGGCCTGCACTGCCGCCTGGTCGGCCGCCCGGCGCGCCTGGCCGCCCTGAAGCGCTTCGTCGATTACGCCAAAAGCCATGACCAGGTCTGGTTCGCCCGTCGCGTGGACATCGCCCGCCACTGGCACACCACCCACCCGTACAAGAAAGAGAACGCCTGATGACCGCCTTCAACACCCTCAAGCCATCCGCCCTGGGCCGTGACGCCTTCGTCAGCGCCTTCGCCGACATCTACGAGCATTCGCCGTGGGTGGCCGAAAAGGCCTATGACCTGGGCCAACTGGGCGAGCTGGACGAAATCGAAGCCCTGCACCAACGCATGAGCGACATCCTGCTCAGCGCCAACCACGCCGACCAGTTGGCACTGATCAACGCTCACCCGGACCTGGCCGGCAAGGCCGCCATCCAGGGCGAACTGACCGAATCGAGCACCAACGAACAGGCCGGCGCCGGCATTCACCAGTGCACCGCTGAAGAGTTCGCCCGCTTCACAGAGCTGAACGACGCCTACAAGGCCAAGTTCCAGTTCCCGTTCATCATGGCGGTGAAGGGCAGCAACCGGCACCAGATCCTCGCCGCCTTCGAGAAGCGCATCCACAACGATGCCGATGCCGAGTTCAAGGAAGCCCTGGCGCAGATCAACCTGATCGCCCTGTTCCGCCTGCTGCAGCTGTAAGCAACAGCCGAACCTTTTTCAGTACAACGAATAGATAAGAGAGACCCGCATGCGCACCCTGATGATCGAGCCCCTGACCAAAGAAGCCTTCGCCCCCTTCGGTGACGTGATCGAAACCGACGGCAGCGACCACTTCATGATCAACAACGGCTCGACCATGCGCTTTCACAAGCTCGCCACGGTCGAAACCGCCGAGCCTGAAGACAAGGCGATCATCAGCATCTTCCGCGCCGACGCGCTGGACATGCCGCTGACCGTACGCATGCTGGAACGCCATCCGCTGGGCAGCCAGGCTTTCATCCCGCTGCTCGGCAACCCCTTTCTGATCGTGGTCGCGCCCGTTGGCGATGCACCTGTATCAGGCTTGGTCCGGGCCTTCCGCAGTAATGGCAGGCAGGGCGTTAATTACCATCGCGGCGTCTGGCACCACCCGGTGCTGACGATCGAAAAGCGGGATGATTTCCTGGTGGTTGATCGCAGCGGTTCTGGCAACAACTGCGATGAGCATTACTTCACCGAGGAACAGATGCTGATCCTCAATCCCCACCAATAAGAAAAGGTCGGTCATCGTTCACGGTGATCGGCAGAGGTACATACTGTGGAAGCACACCTTCACGAATGGCTGAACCTGAGCATTCGCTGGGTTCACATGATCACCGGTGTCGCCTGGATCGGTGCATCGTTCTACTTCGTCTGGCTGGAGAACCACCTGAACCGAAGCAACCCGCGCGATGGGTTGTCGGGTGATCTCTGGGCGATTCACGGCGGTGGTATCTACCACCTGGAGAAATACAAGCTCGCACCCCCGAAAATGCCCGAGAACCTGCACTGGTTCAAATGGGAAGCCTACTTCACCTGGATGTCCGGTATCGCCCTGCTGTGCGTGGTGTTCTACTGGAACCCGACCCTGTACCTGCTGGCCCCTGGCAGCACCCTGAGCGGTGCCGAAGGCGTGGCCATCGGGATCGGCTCACTGATCGCCGGCTGGTTCATCTACGACTTCCTGTGCGACTCGCCCCTGGGCAAGAAGCCAGCGCTGCTCGGTGCTGTACTGTTCGTGCTGATCATCGCCGCGTGCTGGGGCTTCAGCCTGGTGTTCAGCGGCCGTGGTGCGTACCTGCACACCGGCGCGATCATCGGCACCATCATGGTGGGTAACGTGTTCCGCATCATCATGCCGGCCCAGCGCCAGCTGGTGGCGGCGATCGAGAACAACCAGACGCCCGACCCGGTATTGCCGGCCAAGGGCCTGCTGCGTTCGCGTCACAACAACTACTTCACCCTGCCGGTGCTGTTCATCATGATCAGCAACCACTTCCCGAGCACCTACGGTAGCCAGTACAACTGGCTGATCCTGGCCGGCATTGCAGTAGCCGCGGTTCTGATCCGCCACTACTTCAACACCCGCCACGACAGCAACAAGTACGCCTGGACCCTGCCGGTCGGCGCCCTGGCAATGATCTGCCTGGCCTACGTCACCGGCCCTAAGCCGATGGCTGTTTCGCCTGAGCAAGCCGCAGCGAAAGTCGAGTACCAGCCATTGCCGGCTACTGCCGTAGGCGGCAAGACCGCCGCCGAACTGCGTGCCGAGGAAGCGGCCAAGCCTGCCGAAGCACCGGCTGAAGCACCTGCCCAGGCGACTGCCCAGGCTGGCGGCGACAGCTTCGACAAGATCCACAACGTCATCCAGGAACGCTGCACCGTGTGCCACTCGTCCAAGCCGACCAGCCCACTGTTCAGCGCCGCCCCTGCCGGTGTGATGTTCGACACCCCGCAGCAGATCCAGGCACAGGCCGCGCGCATCCAGGCGCAAGCGGTCGCCAGCCAGATCATGCCGCTGGGCAACATCACCCAGATGACCACCGAAGAGCGCAAGCTCGTCGGTGACTGGATCGCCAAAGGTGCCCCGGTCAACTGATCGAAGCCGCAAGCTTCAAGCCTCAAGCTGTAAGTCGTAGGTAACAAGCAAGCATCGAGCGTCAGGCTCCAACGCGGATCAACAAGCTTCTACGTGAAGCTTGCCGCCTGGAGCCTGCCGCTTGGATCCGAGAATAAAAACAAAACTCGAGGTGCTGCATGTCCGAGTCACGCAAGGCGTACATCCCCATTGCGCCGCCGCGCGAGCCCTTGCCCCTGTTCCAACTGATCCTGGTTGGCCTGCAACACGTTCTGCTGATGTACGGTGGCGCCATCGCCGTGCCGCTGATCATCGGCCAGGCCGCCGGGTTGTCCCGTGAAGAAGTCGCTTTCCTGATCAACGCCGACCTGCTGGTCGCTGGCGTCGCCACCATCATCCAGTCGTTCGGTATCGGCCCGGTGGGCATCCGCATGCCGGTGATGATGGGGGCCAGCTTCGCTGCCGTCGGCAGCATGGTGGCCATGGCCGGCATGCCCGGCGTGGGCCTGCAGGGGATCTTCGGCGCGACCATCGCTGCCGGGTTCTTCGGCATGCTGATCGCGCCGTTCATGTCCAAGGTGGTGCGCTTCTTCCCGCCGCTGGTCACCGGTACGGTGATAACCTCGATTGGCCTGTCGCTGTTCCCGGTGGCGGTCAACTGGGCCGGTGGCGGCCATGAAGCAGAAACCTTCGGCTCGCCGATCTACCTGCTGGTAGCTGGCCTGGTGCTGGCGGTCATCCTGCTGATCAACCGCTTCATGCGTGGGTTCTGGGTCAACGTGTCGGTACTGGTGGGCATGGGCCTTGGCTACATCCTGGCCGGTTCCATCGGCATGGTCGACTTGTCGGGCCTGAAAGACGCACCGTGGTTGCAGGTGGTCACCCCACTGCACTTCGGCATGCCGACCTTCAGCCTGGCGCCGATCCTGTCCATGTGCCTGGTGGTGGTGATCATCTTCGTCGAGTCCACGGGCATGTTCCTGGCCCTGGGCAAGGTGACCGATCGCGAAGTCACCCCAGGGATGCTGCGGCGCGGCCTGCTGTGCGATGCCGGTGCATCGTTCATCGCCGGCTTCTTCAACACCTTCACCCACTCATCGTTCGCCCAGAACATCGGCCTGGTGCAAATGACCGGGGTGCGCTGCCGCTTTGTCACCATCGTGGCCGGTGCACTGCTGATTGTGCTCAGCCTGCTGCCGAAGGCGGCCTTCCTGATTGCCTCGATCCCGCCTGCGGTGCTGGGCGGCGCCTCCATTGCCATGTTCGGCATGGTGACCGCCACCGGGATCAAGATTCTTCAGGAAGCGGACATCGGCGACCGCCGCAACCAGCTGCTGGTGGCGGTGAGCGTCGGCTTCGGGCTGATCCCCGTGGTGCGTCCGGAGTTCTTCGCCCAGATGCCACAGTGGATGGAACCCATCACCCACAGTGGTATCGCCATGGCCACGGTCAGTGCCCTGGTGTTGAACGTACTGTTCAACATCCTCGGTGGCGCCGAACGCGCGGTGCACAACGACGCTTGTCACCAGCATTGAGCCAGACGGGGCGGCGCATGGCCGCCCCGCATTCATATAAGCAGTAAACGCAACACCGTCGGCCCGCCGGAATGGGCCGCCCGGGGCGCCTGCGCGCCAAAAAAACCGCCAACAAAAACAATAAGTCCGGGAATCACAACATGAAGCGCATCACCACGTCCCTGCTGCTGGGCAGCAGCCTGCTGGCCACCGTCCCCTCGCATGCAGGCGAATGGCTGCAATGGCATGGCGAAAGCCTGACCTACCTGTACGGCAAGGACTTCAAGGTCAACCCTGATATCCAGCAGACCATCACCTTCGAGCACGCCAACAAATGGAAGTACGGCGACACCTTCATGTTCGTCGACAAAATCTTCTACAACGGCAAAGCCGACGCCAGTAAAGGCGTGACCACCTACTACGGCGAGTTCAGCCCACGCCTGTCATTCGGCAAGATCTTTGACAAGAAGCTGGCTTTCGGCCCGATCAAGGACGTTCTGCTGGCCATGACCTACGAGCGCGGCGAAGGCGACAACGAGGCCTACCTGATCGGCCCTGGTTTCGACCTGAACATCCCCGGCTTCAACTATTTCACCCTGAATTTCTACGTGCGCAACACCGAGGGCAGCCGCCCGGGTGACAACGTCTGGCAGATCACCCCCGGCTGGTCGTACACCCTCCCCGTGGGCAGGTCCGACATTCTGATCGACGGCTACATGGACTGGGTCACCGACAACGACCAGACCCGCCGTGGCACCTACCACGCCAACCTGCACTTCAACCCGCAGGTGAAGTACGACCTGGGCAAAGCGCTGAACCTGGGCGCCAAGCAGCTGTACGTGGGCTTTGAGTACAGCTACTGGAAGGACAAGTACGGCATCGACAGCCGCGGCAACCTGGACAGCAACCAGAGTGTCGCCAGTGCGCTGATCAAAGTGCACTTCTAGAAAACTGACCAAACGCACAAGTTTGTACCACCCCGCTCCAGGACGGAGCACTTGAGACGCGGCGCGCAAGCCAGTAATCTGCGCGCCCCCTCGATCAGGGCAGAACGGATTCTGCCTGCGTTTACTGACCGCTCAGTCAATGAATACGGGCGGTTGGCCAACGTGTTGCCAGCCTGAAAGACCCTTTTCATCCGTTCAGAACGAAGTCGAGCAGGAAGGTTTTGCCAACCCAGGAAAGTTGGCCCAACCCTTGCCAAACAGCTGTGGCCTATCGAAAAAAGCTGACTCAAAAGACAAAAAGCGCCAATAACGAGCGCTGACAACAGATCAATCAAGGGAGCGACACTTTCAATGCGTACCATCAACAGCCTGATCCTCGCCGGCGGCCTGCTGGCCTGTGGCACCACCTTCGGCGGCGACCTGCTGCAATGGCAGAACAACAGCCTGACCTACCTGTGGGGCAAGAACTTCAAGGTCAACCCGGCGATCCAGCAAACCGTCACCTTCGAGCATGCCGATGGTTGGAAGTACGGCGACAACTTCATCTTCGTTGACAAGATTTTCTACCAGGGCCAGAAGGACGCCGGCAACGGCCCGAATACCTATTACGGTGAGATCAGCCCACGCCTGTCGTTCAACAAGATTTTTGACCAGAAGCTGGAGTTCGGCCCGGTCAAGGACGTGCTGCTGGCCATGACCTACGAGTTTGGCGAGGGTGACACCGAGTCGTACCTGATCGGCCCGGGCTTCGACCTGGCCATCCCGGGCTTCGACTACTTCCAGCTGAACTTCTACAACCGCACCACCGACGGCAGCCGCGCCGGCGACAATGTGTGGCAGATCACCCCGGTGTGGTCGTACACCATCCCGGTCGGCGATTCCGACGTGCTGATCGACGGCTTCATGGACTGGGTGGTGGACAACGACGAGAACCGTCGCGGCACCTACCAGGCCAACCTGCACTTCAACCCGCAGATCAAGTACGACCTGGGCAAGGCATTGCACCTGGGTGAGAAGCAGTTGTACGTGGGTGTGGAGTACGACTACTGGAAGAACAAGTACGGCATCAAGGACAGCGATGCGTTCACCACTGACCAGAACACCATGAGTTTCCTGGTCAAGGTTCACTTCTGATTTGAGTCAGGGGCCGCTCTGCGGCCCAATGCAATGTTATGTGGCAGACCGAACCGCCCGCCACAATTTGCCGACAACCGCTACCACCGCCAGCACCACGGCACCGGCCACCACCCCGGCCACACCGTTGAGCAGCGCCCCGGTCAGCGACCCACCGCGCCCCTCGCTGAACGCCTCGATGGCGTGATGCAGGGGCGCGATGCCATGCACCAGAATGCCACCGCCCACCAGAAACATCGCCGCCGTGCCAATCACCGACAGGCTCTTCATCATGTACGGCGCCGCCCGCAGAATGCCGTTACCCACCACCTGCACAAGCCGCGAGGTCTTCCGGGTCATCCACAGCCCCAGGTCATCCAGCTTGACGATACCGCCTACCAGCCCGTAAACGCCGATGGTCATGACAATGGCAATGCCCGACAGCACGATGATCTGCTGGGTCAGCGGCGCATCGGCCACGGTGCCCAGGGTGATGGCGATGATCTCCGCCGAGAGAATGAAGTCGGTGCGCACCGCGCCCTTGATCTTGGTTTTCTCGAACGCCACCAGGTCGACATTGGCATCGGCCACCGCCTCCTTACGGGCTTCGTGCTCAGCCTCATCCTCCTCTTTGCTGTGCAAGAACTTGTGTGCCAGCTTCTCGAAACCCTCGAAGCACAGGTAAGCACCACCCACCATCAGCAGCGGCGTCACCGCCCAAGGGATGAACGCGCTGATCAACAGCGCCGCCGGCACCAGGATGGCCTTGTTCACCATCGACCCTTTGGCCACCGCCCACACCACCGGGATTTCGCGTTCGGCGCGCACACCGGTGACCTGCTGGGCATTCAGCGCCAGGTCGTCGCCCAGCACGCCTGCGGTTTTTTTCGCTGCCACTTTGGTCATCACCGAGACGTCATCGAGCACCGTGGCGATATCGTCGATCAGTACCAGTAGACTGCTTCCTGCCATGTTTGCGTGTATCCAGATGTGTATGTGCCATCGATTCTAGCCCAAAGCCGCTGCCTTGAGCCCCCGTCGAGCCCGGTGCTACCATGCCCGATCCCTCTTAGAGGTGGCCAGACACGAGGAAGATCCCTGACCATGAGCACCATTCGCGAGCGCAACAAGGAACTGATCCTGCGCGCGGCCAGCGAGGAATTCGCCGACAAGGGCTTCGCCGCCACCAAGACCAGCGATATCGCGGCCAAGGCCGGCCTGCCCAAGCCGAACGTGTATTACTACTTCAAATCCAAGGACAACCTCTACCGCGAGGTCCTGGAAAGCATCATCGCGCCAATCATGCAGGCGTCGACGCCGTTCAATGCCGACGGCGACCCGAAGGAAGTGCTGAGTTCATACATTCGATCGAAGATCCGCATTTCGCGTGACCTGCCGCACGCCTCCAAGGTGTTCGCCAGCGAGATCATGCACGGCGCCCCGCACCTGTCGCCGAACCAGGTGGAGCAATTGAACGAGCAGGCCCGGCACAACATCGAGTGCATCCAGCGCTGGATCGACCGCGGGCAGATCGCCCATGTGGATGCGCACCACCTGATGTTCAGCATCTGGGCGGCGACACAGACCTATGCGGATTTCGACTGGCAGATTTCTGCGGTGACCGGCAAGGCCAAGCTGGCCGACAGCGACTATGACGCGGCGGCCGAGACCATCATTCGCATGGTGTTGAAAGGCTGTGAGCCTGAGGCAGCCTGACAGGGCCAGTGGGTGCTTTGCAGCCCAATCGCCGGCAAGGCAGCTCCCACAGGTACACCACAGTTCTTGAACACTGTGCCGTACCTGTGGGAGCTGCCTTGCCGGCGATCAGGCCAGAACAGGCGATAGAGATTTAGGCTGCTACCCCCGCATCCGCCTTCAACCCCACCTCCTCGATCGCACTGATCGCGCACTGCTCGTCGATATCCGACGTATCCCCGCTGATCCCGACAGCACCCAGCACCTTGCCAGCCTGATCACGAATCAGCACACCACCCGGTGCCGGTACCACCGGCCGCTCCCCCATCCCGTTCAACGCGGCAAAAAACGCCGGGCGCTGCTGCGCATCCAGCGCCAGCAAACGCGACCCCTTGCCCAGCGCAATCGCACCCCAGGCCTTGCCCGTGGCCACCTCAGGCCGGATCAGGCTGGCGCCATCCTCGCGCTGCAGCGCCAGCAAGTGCCCGCCGGCATCCAGTACCGCCACGGTCAGTGGCGCGGCGTTGATCTTGCGGCCCGCCGCCAGTGCGGCATTCACCAGGCTGACAGCAACGTTCAGGTTCAAAGCGTTCATGGAAAGGTCCTCTTCTTGTTGTGAGAAGCCCTGAGGGCAGTTGAAAACCGATAGAACAAATAGAACACAACGAGATGTATTTTTGTATACAATATTTTGAAACGATCGTATGCGATGACGCAAATCGCCGTTTTCACGGGCGCTCTGGCGAAAGCCAGCTTAGCCGATGAAAACCCATTGACCTGAGGCGCCAGCCGTGAATACACTCTGTCGCAACGCAAGTTGTATACAATTACAAAATCGATGAGGCACAAACCATGAGCAAAATGAGAGCAATCGATGCAGCCGTTCTGGTCATGCGCCGTGAAGGTGTAGATACCGCGTTCGGCATCCCGGGGGCTGCCATCAACCCGTTGTACTCGGCCCTGAAGAAAGTCGGTGGCATCGATCACGTCCTCGCTCGTCACGTCGAAGGTGCCTCGCACATGGCCGAGGGCTACACCCGTGCCAACCCGGGCAACATCGGCGTGTGCATCGGCACTTCCGGCCCGGCCGGCACCGACATGGTCACCGGCCTGTACAGTGCCTCGGCCGACTCCATCCCGATTCTCTGCATCACCGGCCAGGCCCCGCGTGCCCGCCTGCACAAGGAAGACTTCCAGGCGGTAGACATCACCAACATCGTCAAGCCGGTGACCAAGTGGGCGACCACCGTTCTGGAACCAGGCCAGGTGCCTTATGCCTTCCAGAAGGCCTTCTATGAAATGCGCACCGGCCGCCCAGGCCCGGTACTGATCGACCTGCCGTTCGACGTGCAGATGGCCGAAATCGAATTCGACATCGACGCCTACGAGCCGCTGGCCATCAACAAGCCGTCCGCCACCCGCGTGCAGGCCGAAAAAGCCCTGGCCCTGCTCAATGACGCCGAGCGCCCACTGCTGGTGGCCGGTGGCGGCATCATCAACGCCGACGCCAGCGACAAGCTGGTCGAATTCGCCGAGCTGACCGGCGTGCCGGTCATCCCGACCCTGATGGGCTGGGGCACCATCCCGGACGACCACGCACAAATGGTCGGCATGGTCGGCCTGCAGACTTCGCACCGCTACGGCAACGCCACCCTGCTCAAATCCGACCTGGTGTTCGGTATCGGTAACCGCTGGGCCAACCGCCACACCGGTTCGGTCGACGTTTACACCGAAGGCCGCAAGTTCGTGCACGTCGACATCGAACCCACCCAGATCGGCCGCGTGTTCACCCCGGACCTGGGTATCGTTTCCGACGCTGGCAAAGCGCTGGACGTGTTCCTGGAAGTGGCCCGCGAGTGGAAAGCCGCCGGCAAGCTGAAGTGCCGCAAGGCCTGGCTGGAAGACTGCCAGCAGCGCAAAGCCAGCCTGCAGCGCAAGACTCACTTCGACAACGTGCCGGTCAAGCCGCAGCGCGTATATGAAGAAATGAACCAGGTGTTCGGCAAGGACACCTGCTACGTCAGCACCATCGGCCTGTCGCAGATTGCCGGCGCGCAGTTCCTGCATGTGTACAAGCCACGCCACTGGATCAACTGCGGCCAGGCCGGTCCGCTGGGCTGGACCATCCCTGCCGCGCTGGGCGTGGTCAAAGCCGACCCCAAGCGCAAGGTTGTCGCGCTGTCGGGTGACTACGACTTCCAGTTCATGATCGAGGAGCTGGCAGTGGGCGCGCAGTTCAACCTGCCGTACGTGCACGTGCTGGTGAACAATGCCTACCTGGGCCTGATCCGTCAGGCGCAGCGTGGCTTCGACATGGATTACTGTGTACAACTGGCGTTCGAGAACATCAACTCCACCGACGCTGCCACCTACGGTGTCGACCACGTCGCCGTGGTCGAAGGCCTGGGCTGCAAGGCCATTCGTGTGTTCGAGCCGGCAGAAATCGCCCCGGCCCTGATCAAGGCACAGAAAATGGCCGAAGAGTTCCGCGTGCCGGTGGTGGTCGAAGTGATTCTCGAGCGTGTAACCAACATTTCCATGGGCACCGAGATCAACGCGGTCAACGAGTTCGAAGACCTGGCCCTCGTCGGCAACGACGCGCCAACCGCCATCTCGCTGCTGGACTGATCGCCTGACGCCCTCAGGCCCACCTGGGGGCCTTCAACGCAAGGAGACAACCCATGCCTCGCTTCGCTGCCAACCTGTCCATGCTGTTCACCGAACAGGACTTCCTGGCCCGCTTCAAGGCTGCCGCTGACGCTGGTTTCAGCGGTGTCGAATACCTGTTCCCGTACGACTTCAGTGCTGCCGAAATCAAGCAGCAGCTGGAGGCCAACGGCCTGACCCAGGTGCTGTTCAACCTGCCTGCTGGTGACTGGGCCAAAGGTGAGCGTGGCATCACCTGCCACCCTGACCGCATTGAAGAATTCCGTGCCGGTGTCGACAAGGCCATCGAGTACGCCAAGGTGCTGGGCAACACCCAGGTCAATGCCCTGGCCGGCATCCGCCCGCAAGGCCCGGACTGCGCCACCGTGCGCAAGACCTTCGTGGAAAACCTGCGCTACGCCGCCGAAAAGCTCAAAGCCGCCGGTATTCGCCTGGTCATGGAAATGATCAACACCCGCGACATCCCGGGTTTCTACCTGAACACCACTCAACAGGCGCTGGAAATCCAGGCCGAGGTGGGCAGCGATAACCTGTTTCTGCAGTACGACATCTATCACATGCAGATCATGGAAGGTGACCTGGCGCGCACCCTGGAAGCCAACCTGCCACTGATCAACCACGTCCAGTTGGCCGACAACCCCGGCCGTCACGAGCCAGGTACCGGCGAGATCAACTATCGCTTCCTGTTCGAGCACCTGGACCGCATTGGCTACCAGGGCTGGGTGGGCGCGGAATACAAGCCCAAGACCACCACCGAAGCAGGCTTGGGCTGGCTGAAAACGCACAACGCAATCTGAACGAGCCGGGCGCACAGCGCCTGATGTGAACAAATACAAAGAGGCACATTGTCATGGCTAAAATCGGTTTCATCGGCACCGGCATCATGGGCAAGCCCATGGCCCAGAACCTGCAGAAAGCAGGTCACAGCCTGTTCGTTTCCACCCATCACGACGCCGCGCCAGCCGAGCTGATCGCCGCCGGTGCAGTGGCCCTGGCCAATCCGAAGGAAGTGGCACAGGAAGCCGAATTCATCATCGTCATGGTCCCGGACACCCCGCAGGTCGAAAGCGTCCTGTTCGGTGAAAACGGCGTGGCCGAAGGTGTGGGCCCGAACAAGGTGGTGATCGACATGAGCTCGATCTCCCCTACCGCCACCAAAGCCTTCGCCGAAAAAATCAAGGCTACCGGCGCCGCCTACCTGGACGCTCCGGTATCCGGCGGTGAAGTCGGTGCCAAAGCCGCGACCCTGAGCATCATGGTCGGTGGCTGCCCGAAAGCCTTCGAGCGTGCTCTGCCGCTGTTCGAAGCCATGGGCAAGAACATCACCCGCGTAGGTGGCAACGGCGACGGCCAGACTGCCAAGGTGGCCAACCAGATCATCGTTGCCCTGAACATCCAGGCTGTTGCCGAAGCCCTGCTGTTCGCTGCCAAGAACGGCGCCGACCCGGCCAAGGTGCGTGAAGCCCTGATGGGCGGCTTCGCTTCATCGAAAATTCTTGAAGTGCATGCCGAGCGCATGATCAAAGGCACCTTCGACCCGGGCTTCCGCATCAACCTGCACCAGAAAGACCTGAACCTGGCCCTGCAAGGTGCCAAGGAGCTGGGCATCAACCTGCCCAACACCTCCAATGCCCAGCAAGTGTTCAACACCTGCCAGGCGCTGGGCGGCGGCAACTGGGACCACTCGGCGCTGATCAAAGGCCTGGAGCACATGGCCAACTTCTCGATCCGCGACGACCAATAAAACCTACCGGCCTCATCGCGAGCTGCGCTCGCTCCTACAGGATCAGCGTAAGGCCCGTAGGAGCGAGCAAAGCGCGCGATTGAAGCACACGCTGACTGACCTGCGACCACGGGTCAGCCAGTGACACCGAGCAACACCCGCCCCTGGTTCGGCCTGCACGGAGGCAGTTCCAGGGGCGTTTTTGATTCTGCAGAACAACAATAATCTGGGAGCCTGCCATGTCGGTCGATCCGCAAAAAATTCTCCGCGAGCTGTTCGACACAGCCATCGCTGCCGCCCACCCCCGTCAAGTCCTCGAACCCTACCTGCCCGCCGACCGTAGCGGCCGGGTGATTGTCATCGGCGCCGGCAAGGCCGCAGCCGCCATGGCCGAAGTGGTCGAGAAAAGCTGGCAGGGCGAAGTCTCTGGCCTGGTCGTTACCCGCTACGGCCACGGCGCCAATTGCCAAAAAATCGAAGTGGTCGAAGCCGCACACCCGGTCCCCGACGCCGCCGGCCTGGCCGTGGCCAAGCGCGTGCTGGACCTGGTCAGCAACCTCAACGAAGACGACCGCGTCATCTTCCTGCTGTCTGGCGGGGGCTCCGCCCTGCTGGCGCTGCCGGCCGAGGGCCTGACCCTGGCCGACAAGCAGCAGATCAACAAGGCACTGCTCAAATCCGGCGCCACCATCGGCGAGATGAATTGCGTGCGCAAGCACCTCTCGGCGATCAAAGGCGGCCGCCTGGCCAAGGCCTGCTGGCCTGCCACCGTTTACACCTATGCGATTTCCGATGTACCGGGCGACCTGGCAACCGTCATCGCCTCCGGCCCCACCGTGGCCGACCCGAGCACCTCGGCCGATGCCCTGGCCATCCTCAAGCGCTACAACATCGAAGCGCCGCAAGCGGTCATCGACTGGCTGAACAACCCAGCCTCGGAAACCGTCAAAGCCGACGACCCGGCCCTGGCCCGCAACCACTTCCAGTTGATCGCCAAGCCCCAGCAGTCGCTTGAAGCCGCCGCGGTCAAAGCCCGCCAGGCCGGGTTCAGCCCGCTGATTCTCGGCGACCTGGAAGGCGAGTCGCGCGAAGTGGCCAAGGTCCATGCCGGCATCGCCCGGCAAATCGTCCTGCACGGCCAGCCGCTCAAGGCGCCCTGCGTGATCCTGTCCGGCGGTGAAACCACCGTGACCGTGCGCGGCAATGGCCGTGGCGGGCGCAACGCCGAGTTCCTGCTCAGCCTTACCGAAAGCCTGAAAGGCCTGCCGGGTGTGTACGCCCTGGCCGGTGATACCGACGGCATTGATGGCTCGGAAGAAAACGCCGGTGCCTTCATGACCCCAGGCAGTTACGCCCGCGCCGAGGCCCTGGGCCTGTCGGCCAGCGATGAACTGGACAACAACAACGGCTACGGCTATTTCGCCGCCCTGGATGCGCTGATCGTCACCGAACCAACCCGTACCAACGTCAACGATTTCCGCGCCATCCTGATCCTTGAGACTGCCCAATCATGACGCCTGATAAAAAAGTAAAGATCCTCGCCACCCTCGGCCCTGCGATCAAAGGCAAAGACGACATCCGCCAGCTGGTCGAGGCCGGTGTGAACATCTTCCGCCTCAACTTCAGCCACGGCGAACACGCTGATCACGCCTTGCGCTACCAGTGGATCCGCGAAGTCGAGCAGCAGCTCAACTACCCGCTGGGCATCCTCATGGACCTGCAAGGGCCCAAGCTGCGTGTTGGCCGCCTGGCCGAAGGCAAGGTGCAACTGCAGCGTGGTCAGTCATTGCGCCTGGACCTGGACACGACGCCAGGCAACAGCGAGCGGGTCAACCTGCCCCATCCGGAAATCATCGCCGCGCTGGAGCCGGGCATGGACCTGCTGGTGGACGACGGCCGCCTGCGCCTGCGGGTGACCGCCAAGCACGCCGACGCCATCGACACGACCGTGCTGAACGGCGGTGAGCTGTCCGACCGCAAGGGCGTGAACGTGCCGCAAGCGGTACTCGACCTCTCCCCGCTCACCGAAAAAGACCGTCGCGACCTGGCCTTTGGCCTGGAACTGGGCGTGGACTGGGTAGCCCTGTCGTTCGTGCAGCGCCCGGAAGACATCGTCGAAGCGCGCCAGCTGATTGGCGACCGCGCCTACCTGATGGCCAAGATCGAAAAACCATCGGCCGTCGAACAGCTGCAAGCCATCGCCGAACTGGCAGACGCCATCATGGTGGCCCGTGGTGACCTGGGCGTAGAAGTGCCGGCCGAAAGCGTGCCGCAGATCCAGAAACGCATCATCGGCACCTGCCGCCAACTGGGCAAGCCAGTAGTAGTGGCCACGCAAATGCTCGAATCCATGCGCTTCTCGCCGGCACCGACCCGCGCCGAAGTCACCGACGTGGCCAATGCCGTGGCCGAAGGTGCGGACGCTGTGATGCTGTCGGCCGAGACCGCCTCGGGTGACTACCCGCTGGAAGCCGTGCAGATGATGAGCAAGATCATCCGCCAGGTGGAGAACGGCCCGGACTACCAGGCCCAGCTCGACGTTGGCAGGCCAAAAGCCGAAGCCACGGTATCGGACGCCATCAGCTGCGCCATCCGCCGTATCAGCGGCATCCTGCCGGTGGCAGTGCTGGTCAACTACAGCGAGTCGGGCGCCTCCACCCTGCGTGCTGCACGCGAGCGGCCACGGGCACCGATCCTCAACCTGACACCGAACCTGAACACCGCTCGCCGCCTGAGCGTGGCGTGGGGCGTGCATTCGGTGGTCAACGACCGCCTGCGCCAGGTGGACGAGGTTGTGTCGACTGCGCTGGAGATTGCCCAGGCGCAAGGCATGGCCAGCCGTGGCGACACGTTGTTGATCACGGCCGGTGTGCCTTTTGGCAAGCCGGGCTCGACTAACACGCTGCGGATCGAGACCTTGATCTAAGCCACTGCACATCTCCTGTGGGAGCGGGCGTGCCCGCGAAGAGGCCAGCAGGGGCAACAATGTTGCCTGTACTGACGCATTCGCGGGCACGCCCGCTCCAACAGGGTCGGTGGTGCTTTACAGAACAGCGGAAAACCCGAGGCCCAAAGAGGCCCACCGCTTCCCTTCAACCTCACTGACTGCCCCATGTACACCAAAAATTTCGTCAACCCGTGCCCCGACTGGGCCACGGCGTTACTCAACGGTTTCAGCCAGGTGCTGCTGCTGCGCAACCCCCTGTGCGGCCTGTGCTGCCTGCTGGCCATCCTGCTGACCGCTCCCGACCTGGTCGGTGGTGCCCTGCTCGGCGCCCTGGCTGGCCTGCTCACCGCCCAAGCCCGTGGTTACGACCGCGCAGACCGCCAGGCGGGGCTGTACTGCTACAACGGTGTGCTCATCGGCCTGCTGATCAGCGCCGTGCTGCCGTGGTCGGTCATGCTGCCACCGCTGATCATTGCGGCAGGCGGCCTGTCCAGCATCATCACCTACCAGTGGCGCAAGCGCGGCGGCAAGCTGCTGATCGCCTACACGGCGCCATTCGTGTTGCTGGGCTGGGCCACGCTGCTGTTCGCCAGCCCTTCGCCCAGCGGCTTCGTCGAGGCCGATCCGCTGTATGCCCTGGCGCGAGGTGTGGGTCAGATTTTCCTGCTCGACCAACCTTTGGCCGGATTGCTGATCATGGTCGGCATGTTCATCGCCAACCCTTATGCCGCGATGTGGGCCGTGATCGGCTCGGCCATCGGCGGCGGCGTGGCACTGCTCGCTGACCAGGTGCAAGCCACCTGGCTGGGCCTGTATGGCTTCAATGCCGCGCTGGCGGCGCTCGCCTTTAGCAGGCAAGGTGAAAAGCCGTGGGTGACATTGCTGGCAATTGCCTTGGCCCTGCTGCTGCAACCGGTGTTCACGCTGCTGCCTGTGGCAGGTCTGACCGCGCCCTTTGTCGCCGCCTGCTGGCTGATGCACGCGGGCAAGCATCTGGCCCAGCCCAGACAGCGCAATGCCAGCCGCTTGCACAGCTGAAACGCAACCCCTAGGCTCAGCTCATCGCTTTTGTGGACCGAGCCAATGAATAACCCTGCGAGCCTGCGTGAACGGCTCTTCGTTATCGTCTTCCAGACCGACACCGTGGCTGGAAGACGCTTCGACAAGATCCTCCTGCTGATCATCCTCGCCAGCCTGGTCACGGTGATCCTCGACAGCATCGACGAAATACACCAAGGCTACGCCGGCCTGCTCGCTGCCATCGAATGGGGCTTTACCGCGATCTTCCTGGCCGAGTACCTCACCCGCCTGTACTGCTCACCCAAGCCCCTGCGCTATGCCTTCAGTTTCTATGGTCTTGTCGACTTGCTGGCAATCGTGCCGGGGATCATCGCGCTGTACTACAGCGACGCCCAGTACCTGCTGATCATCCGGGTGATCCGGATGCTGCGGATCTTCCGCGTGCTCAAGCTCAGCCCGTACCTCAAGCAGGCCCATTACCTGATGGAGGCACTGCGCGGCAGCAAGCAGAAGATCATCGTGTTTCTGGTCACGGTCTCGACCTTGGTAACCGTGTTCGGCACCTTGATGTATGTGATCGAAGGGCCGGAGCATGGCTTTACCAGCATCCCCAAGGGTATCTACTGGGCCATCGTCACGCTCACTACCGTGGGGTTTGGCGATATCGTGCCGAAGACGCCCCTGGGCCAGGTGCTGTCGTCGCTGGTGATGATTACTGGTTACTCGATTATTGCCGTGCCGACCGGGATCTTTACCGCCGAGCTGGCCAATGCCATGCGCGGGGAGCAGTTGCAGCATGATTGCCCGACTTGCCGCAAGAAGACCCATGAGCATGGCGCGGCATTCTGTTCCCGGTGTGGGAATGTGCTGTTCCCGAAAACCGAATAAGCAAAGAGCCATTTCGTCTTTAAAGCCCCAGGAACCAAACGCTATAGTCGAGGGCTTACTGCCAAACATCTGAACCATAACAAGGAAGCAACGTGAAAAAACTCTTCACCGCCTCGCTGCTCGCCGCAGGCCTGGCCCTGGGCAACCTCGCCCAGGCCGCCCCTACCCTGCTGAACGTTTCCTACGACGTGATGCGCGACTTCTACAAGGACTACAACCCAGCCTTCCAGAAACACTGGGAAGCCGAGCACAAAGAGAAGGTCAACGTGCAGATGTCCTTCGGTGGCTCCAGCAAGCAGGCGCGTGCAGTGATCGATGGCCTGCCGGCCGACGTCATCACCATGAACATGGCCACCGACATCAACGCCCTGGCCGACAACGGCAAGCTGGTACCGGACAACTGGGTAACCCGCCTGCCGAACAACAGCGCGCCGTTCACCTCGGCCACCGTGTTCATCGTGCGCAAGGGCAACCCGAAAGCCCTGAAAGACTGGCCCGACCTGCTAAAGGACGGTGTGCAGGTGATCGTGCCCAACCCGAAAACCTCGGGTAACGGCCGCTACACCTACCTGTCCGCCTGGGGCTATGTGCTCAAGCAAGGCGGTGACGAGGCCAAGGCCCGTGACTTCGTTGGCAAGCTGTTCAAGCAAGCGCCGGTGCTGGATACCGGTGGCCGTGCTGCCACCACCACGTTCATGACCAACCAGATCGGCGACGTGCTGGTCACCTTTGAGAACGAAGCCGAAATGATCGCGCGCGAGTTCGGTCGCGACCAGTTCGAAGTGGTTTACCCAAGCGTGTCGGCCGAGGCCGAGCCCCCTGTGAGCGTGGTGGATAAGGTGGTGGCCAAGAAGGGTACCCAGGCCGTGGCCGAGGAATACCTGAAGTACCTGTGGTCGCCAGCAGCCCAGGAGATCGCCGCCAATAACTACCTGCGCCCACGTGATGCGACGGTACTGGCCAAGTACACCGACCGCTTCCCGAAAGTGGACTTCCTGTCGGTGGAGAAAACCTTTGGTGACTGGCGCACCGTGCAGAAGACCCACTTCAATGACGGTGGCGTGTTCGACCAGATCTATAGCGGTCAATAACCCGGGTAAGCCTTACCGGCCTCATCGCGATCCCTGTGGGAGCAGCTTTAGCCGCGAAGAGGCCGGCAAGAGCAACATCAAACCTGGCGGAACACCAAAGCCTTCAAGCCCCCCGCCGGGTCCACATCGGGAAACTCCGGCGGGTTCTCCAACCGCTCGACAAACGCCAACGTCGGCGCCTGCTCCGCCATCCCCTCGATCAGAAACTCCGGCCCGATCCCCGGGTCGTTCACACACGCCAGCACTGTGCCCCCCGCATTCAGCAACTCCGGCAACCGCCGCAGGATCTTCGCGTAATCCTGGGTCAGCACAAAGCTGCCGCGCTGGAAGGTGGGCGGGTCGATGATGATCAGGTCATAAGGCCCATACTTGCGCACCTTGCCCCACGATTTGAACAGCTCATGCCCCAGGTAGGCCACCCGCGATGGATCGTGGCCATTCAGGCGGTGGTTATCACGGCCACGGGACAACGCCGACTTGGCCATGTCCAGGTTCACCACCTGCTCGGCGCCACCGGCAATCGCCGCTACCGAAAAACCGCAGGTGTAGGCGAACAGGTTCAACACTCGCTTGCCCGCTGCCTGCTCGCGTACCCAGCGCCGGCCGTAGCGCATGTCGAGGAACAGGCCATTGTTCTGCCGCACGCCCAGGTCCAGCAGGTAGCTCAGGCCATCCTCGACCACTTCACGCTGCTGGCACGGCTCGCCCAGCAGCCACTGGCCCGGGCTGTCGGGCAGGTAGCGGTGCTGAATGAGGATCGCCTGGCCAGACCACTGCGGGCGTTCGGCAAAGGCACGCAACATGGCCTCCAGTTCAGCCAGCTGGCCTTCGGGTGGCTCGCGGAACAAGGCCACCGACAGCACACCCTGCAACCAGTCGACCGTCACTTGCTCCAGGCCCACCCAGCAGCGGCCACGGCCGTGAAACAATCGGCGGGTTTCCTGCGGGGCAGGGTCGAACGCGGCGAGCAGGTGTTGCTCAAGGGTGTGGATCGGCGAAGTCATGGTGGGTCGCAAACAAATGAAAAGGCCGCCATTCTACCCCTTGACCGCCACTTGTGCAGAACGGAACCACCAGCCCTGCTGCATCCCCGCCGCCGCCACCAGGATCAAACCCACGCCCAGCCACTGCAGCGGCGCCAGCCGATGCCCGAACGCCACCCAGTCCACCAGAATCGCCGCAATCGGGTAGATGAACGACAGCGCCCCGGTCAACGCCGTGGGCAGACGCTGGATGGCACTGTAAAGCAGCACATACATCAGGCCGGTGTGCACCATGCCCAGTGCCAGCAGGCTGGCCAACGCCGGCACTTCTCCGGGCAACCCGCCAGGCCTGACCCAGGGTGCCAGCATCAGCACACCGGTGGTTACCTGGATCAATGCAATCAGGTGAGGCGGCGTGCCACTCAGGCGCTTGATGATCAGTGCAGCGATTGCGTACAAGAACGCCGCCCCCAGCGCCAGGGCAATCCCCAGCAGATAATCCTCACCGCCACCCTGCCCCGCGCCATGGGCACTGACGATGGCCAACATGCCGAGGAAGGCGACGCTCAGCCAGGTCACCTTGGCCAAGGTAATCTTCTCGCCCAGGAACAGCGCCGCCAGCCCCACCAGCAGAAACGGCTGCACGTTGTACACCGCCGTGCCAATGGCAATCGACGCCCGTGAGTACGAGGCAAACAACAGTAACCAGTTACCGACAATCGCCACACCGCTGGCCATCGCCAACAAGAACGCCGTACGGCTGATCACTCCCGGCCGCAGAAAGCCAAAAACGGCGCAGATCACCAGCAAGGTCACGGCGCCGAACACGCAGCGCCAGAACACCACCTCCAGCACGGGCTGGCCGGACACCAGCACGAACCAGCCGATGGTCCCGGAAATCAGCATGGCAGCGACCATTTCCAGCGAGCCACGGCGCAATGAACTGTCCATCTCACACCTCCCGTTGACGATGGCAACAGTATGCAAAGGATACCGGTGTGCCATCCAGCGGATAACGAAGGCAGATTGGCATACATGCCTTTACTATCAAGGCAAATAACGCGAATTCCCTATTGAGGTGAGCATGACTGACGCTATCGACCAACTCTTGATCAATGCACTGATGGAGGATTCGCGCCGCTCGCTGAAGGCCCTGGCGCAGGTGAGCGGGCTGTCCGCACCCAGCGTCAGTGAGCGCCTGCGCCGGCTGGAAGAACGTGGCGTGCTGCGCGGCTACACCGTGGAGGTCGACCCACGCGCGTTTGGCTACCAGTTGCAGGCCATCGTGCGCATTCGCCCGCTGCCGGGGCAGTTGCAGGAGGTGGAGCGGCAGATCATTGCCATCCCCGAGTTCACCGAGTGCGACAAGGTCACCGGCGAGGACTGCTTTATTGCCCGCCTGCATGTACGCTCCATGGAACAGTTGGACACCTTGCTCGACCGCATCAATGTGCTGGCTGACACCAACACCGCGATCATCAAGAAAAGCCCGGTGAAGCGGCGGTTGCCGCCGATGGATTGAGAATCGCCACAGGAAAACCTGACTATTTTTTGTACACAAGAATGTCACCTTAAGTGCCATTTTTGTGTGCACTTTCCCCGGTAACGCCCCAATACGTTACACACCACCTTGCAACTAATTTTGACCATTTGATCAACTAATTATCAGGCCAAAAATTTAAACCTGTTTATGTGGTCAACTTATAATGCCTGAATTTCATGAAGTTATCTTTCAAAGCCCTAGATTAGAAATGATAGCCCTTTAGCGCTTGCTCTTTCCTTGGCATGGAACTCGCTTTTGTGTCCTCGTGTTTTGTATACAAACCAAACAAAACATAAATACACAAGAACCCGCGACGCCGGACCAAAACCGGCCGCCGCGCCCAGAACCCTGTGATGCCAAGCTGCACTGACGAGATGGCGAGCCCGTGCGCATGCCCGCTCATCGCAGTCCATGTGCATCAGGAGCCCGCCGGAATGAGTACCAGCCTCGACCTTGCCCCTGAACTATCCGTCGCCAGCACCCACCCTGCTTCCACACTTGACGGCAGCCAGTCCGCGCTGGCCCTGAGCCCGCGTCTGCATAACCGCGACCTTGCGCCTACCCGTATCGAAGGCCGCCGCTGGGGTGGATACAGCATCTTCGCGTTGTGGACAAACGATGTGCACAATATCGCCAACTACTCGTTTGCCATGGGCTTGTTCGCCCTCGGTCTGGGCGGCTGGCAGATTCTGCTGTCGCTGGCCATTGGCGCAGCGCTGGTGTACGTCTTCATGAACCTGTCCGGCTACATGGGGCAGAAAACCGGCGTTCCCTTCCCCGTCATCAGCCGCATTGCCTTCGGCATCCACGGTGCACAGATCCCGGCGCTGATTCGCGCAGTCATCGCCATCGCCTGGTTCGGCATCCAGACCTACCTCGCCTCCGTGGTGCTGCGCGTGCTACTGACAGCGGTGTGGCCGCACATGGCAGCTTACGACCATGACAGCATCCTCGGCCTTTCAAGCCTGGGCTGGGTGTGCTTCGTGTCGATCTGGCTGGTGCAGCTGGTGATCCTGGCCTACGGCATGGAGATGGTGCGCCGCTACGAGGGTTTCGCCGGCCCGGTGATCCTGCTGACCGTCTCGGCCCTGGCGGTGTTCATGTACTTCCAGGCCGACACGCGCATCGCCTGGTCGGTGGCTACACCGCTGACTGGCTACGAGATGTGGCGCAACATCTTTGCCGGCGGTGCGCTGTGGTTGGCGATTTACGGCACCCTGGTGCTGAACTTCTGTGACTTCGCCCGCTCCTCGCCGTGCCGCAAGACCATTCGCGTGGGCAACTTCTGGGGCCTGCCGGTGAACATCCTGGTATTCGCCATCATCACCGTGGTGCTGAGCGGCGCGCAGTTCCAGATCAACGGCCAGATCATCGACAGCCCGACGCAGATCGTCGCTGCCATCCCGAGCACGCCCTTCCTGGTACTCGGCTGCCTGGCCTTCCTGATCGTCACGGTGGCGGTGAACATCATGGCCAACTTCGTCGCCCCGGCCTTCGTGCTCAGCAACCTCGCGCCGCGTCACCTCAACTTCCGCCGCGCCGGGTTGATCAGTGCCACCGTGGCGGTGCTGATCCTGCCGTGGAACCTGTACAACAGCCCATTGGTGATCGTGTACTTCCTGTCGGGCCTGGGCGCCCTGCTCGGCCCGCTGTACGGGGTGATCATGTCCGACTACTGGTTGCTGCGCAAAGGCTGCATCAACGTGCCGCAGCTCTACAGCGAAGACCCGGCCGGTGCCTACCACTACACCAAGGGCATCAACCTGCGCGCCGTGGCAGCCTTCGTGCCGGCCGCACTGCTGGCCATCGTCCTGGCGCTGGTCCCCCACTTCCAGCATGTGGCGCCGTTCTCCTGGCTGATCGGTGCCGGCATCGCCGCCGCCCTGTACCTGCTGATCGCGCCTCGTAACCGTCACTACCACGACGTCAGCGGCGAGTGTATCGCCGTCGACCACAGCAGCCATTGATCAAGGAAGACAGCCCATGCGTATTCTGATTGCCAACGTCAACACCACCGAAGCCATCACCGAGGCCATTGCCGAACAAGCGCGCAGTGTCGCCAGCCCCGGCACCGAGATCATTGGCCTCACCCCCTGGTTTGGCGCCGAGTCGGTGGAAGGCAATTTCGAGAGTTACCTGGCTGCCATCGCAGTGATGGACCGGGTGCTGGCCTATGAAGGCCCCTACGACGCCGTGATCCAGGCCGGCTATGGTGAACACGGCCGTGAAGGCTTGCAGGAGCTGCTGAACGTACCGGTAGTGGACATTACCGATGCAGCCGCCAGCACGGCGATGTACCTGGGCCATGCTTACTCGGTGGTGACCACCCTGGACCGCACCGTGCCGCTGATTGAGGACCGTTTGAAGCTCTCCGGGCTGTACGACCGCTGTGCCTCGGTAAGGGCCAGCGGCCTGGCCGTGCTGGAACTGGAAGACGACCCGCAGCGTGCGGTGGAAGCCATCGTGGAGCAGGCCGAGCGAGCCGTGCGTGATGACAAGGCCGAGGTGATCTGCCTGGGTTGCGGCGGCATGGCCGGGCTCGACGAGCAGATTCGCCAACGCACCGGCGTGCCGGTGGTGGATGGGGTTAGCGCGGCGGTGACCATTGCCGAGTCGCTGGTGCGCATGGGCTTGAGCACCTCCAAGGTACGCACCTATGCCACCCCACGGGCGAAGAAGGTGGTGGGTTGGCCGATGCGTTTCGGGCGCTGAATCTTTAGCTGCCTGTACCGGCCTGTTCGCGGGTAAACCCGCGAACAGGCCGGTACAGGCCAACTCATCATTCGGGCCAACGCTGCACTACAACCTCATGTCGGGCAGCTCTGCGCACCGTCATTCAAACCCTGGCGCACATTGCGGCTAAGCAGGCTGGCCTTGCCGTCGTGCCAGGTCAGGGTCAGTACATAGAGGGTATCGAAGTCATCGCCGTTCCAGTCATCGGTAATCACCCGCTCTTCCCCCAGCGCCTTGCCGGCCACGGTATTGATCAACTCCGGGAGGTAACCATGCGACCAGGCGGTGTAGATGGTTGCATTGCGGTACTTGTCGCTCAGCAGCTCGTCAGCCAGTTCGGCGGTGTCGTTGGCGCCATAGTCGATGTTCACCGGCAGGCCCAGACGGATGGCGCTGGGGGTAATAGTCATCAACGGGCGGATGTAGCTGTAGCTTTCGTCCTTGCTGCCTTCTTCGACATGCCGCGAAGGGTTGGCAGCAAACACGTAATCGGCCTTGCCAAAGCGCTCGGGCAACACCGTGGCCAGGTCCAGCGCACGGTTCAGGCCTTGGCAGTTCAACTGGCCCAGCCCCTCGCCCGGCTTCTCGGCATGGCGCAGGAACACCAGGGTCTGGGTGCCATCCACCGGTTGCGCACGGCTTTCGACAGCCTCCAGCGCCAGCGGTACGGCAACAGCCGTAAGCACCAGGCTCAGCAGCAAGTGACGGCGACGGCGGAAGAATGTTGGCAACTTCATCAAGGCAGGCTCGTGTGGCAAAGAAAATCGCGTCAACCCGCCACATCGCCCCATCAGCTGCAGGGCGCCCTTGTAGTGAATGCCATCCTTGGCAACGAGTGAGGGTCAGAGTGCCCTGAACCCGTTTGGTTCCTCCCTGGAGGTAGATGCCGTTCCCTAGGCAAGGCCTAGGTTAGGGGATGGGTGTTGCGCAATTGTGTAAGCTGCAAGAACCTGGGGTTGCAATGCAGCAGCTCAATCATCCCGCGTCAGTACTTCCAGCAATTCGATCTCGAAGGTCAAATCCGAATTCGGCGGAATCGCCCCCACGCTGCGCTCGCCATAGCCCAGGTGTGCTGGAACCTGCAGCTTGCGCTTGCCACCCACACGCATGCCCATCAGGCCTTGATCCCAGCCTTTGATCACCCGGCCGGTGCCGATCACGCACTGGAACGGCTTGCCGCGTGACCAGGACGAATCGAACTCGCTGCCGTCGGCCAGCCAGCCGGTGTACTGGGTGGTGATCAGGGCGCCTTTGACGGCGGCTTTGCCATCACCCTCCACTAGGTCGATGATCTGCAATTCTTGGCTCACGGGCACGCTCCAACGCGGGAAAACAAAGCCGCCCTTTTCTCAGGAATGCACCGGTTTTGCAAGTTTGCACGGTGTTTCATGCCGCCGATTCGAACCGGGACGCGATGAGCAATCAGCTGTTCTGCTCGAACACCTCTTGGCCAGTCAATTCCTTGGTCTGGTTGGCGAAGCAGTACCAGGCGGGTTTTTCTTCCACGAAAATCTGCAGGTTGAAATCCCACGCCTGGTCACAGTCGAGCAGTCCGACCGGCACGGCATGGAAGTCGTTGGCCTTGAGCCGGTAATACAGGTGCGTGCCGCACTGGCCGCAAAACGCGCGCTGAGCCCAGTCAGACGACTCATACACCGAGGGCGCACGCCCTTCGATCACCGGGGGGCGGCTGCATTCCACAACCAGCAGCGGGCCGCCAGTCCATTTGCGGCACATGCTGCAATGGCAGGCACTGACATGGGTGTTGTCTACAGTAACCTTGAGCGTGGTGGCGCCACACAGGCAAGTGCCTTGTTTTTCCAGGGCCATGGCTGGCTCCTTGAACAGGGAAAGAGCCAGCCAGTATAGATGCCTGAACGGGCCTCAGAAGTAGACGGTACCGCGCAGGTACAACGCTGCCCGCCCGCTGATGATTACCCGGCCATTGCCCGGCACTTCGCACTGCAGCTGCCCTTTGCGCGCCCCGCCCTGCTCGCAGCTGAGTACCCGCTTGCCCAGGCGCTCCGCCCACACCGGTGCCAGCGAGGTGTGGGCCGAACCGGTTACCGGGTCTTCATTCACGCCAACCCGCGGGCCGAACCAGCGGGTGACAAAATCAAAACCACGCCCTGCCGCCGTCACGGCAATACCACGCACGTCGAACGTGTTCAACGCAACGAAGTTCGGCTTCAGGGTGTCGAGGATCAACGCATCATCGATCACCACCACATAGTCGTCGCTTTGGTACAACGCCTGAGCCTGGTTCAAACCCAACGCTTGCAGCAACCCTGCCGGGATATCCACTGCAACCGGCCGCTTGGCCGGGAAATCCATCGCCAGCAGCCCGTCAGCGCCACGGCTGACGCGCAACTCGCCGCTGCGGGTGTTGAAACGCAGCACCTGGGCCTGCTCGCCCAGTTGCTCGAACAGCACATAGGCCGAGGCAAGCGTGGCATGGCCGCACAGATCAACTTCTACAGTCGGGGTGAACCAGCGCAGGTCATAGGTTTCACCATTGCGCACGAAATAGGCGGTTTCCGACAGGTTGTTCTCTTCGGCGATGCGCTGCAGCACATCGTCCGGCAGCCAGCTTTGCAGCGGAATCACGGCGGCCGGGTTGCCACCGAACGGGTTGGCGGAAAAGGCATCGACCTGGAAGATGTCGAGTTGCATGCACACACTCCTTGTTGCCCGGGTGTTGCCAGGCAGATGGCTGATATAGGTTTACGGGCGAACCGGGGTCAAGACGGGCTCACCTGCAAAGAACGCCTGCAGGTTACGCAGTACCAGGGTTACCGTGTCGCGTGCGGCCTCCGGCGACTGGCCGGCCACGTGGGGCGTGAGCACGGTGTTGCCAAGCGTCTTGAGGGCGTCGGGCACGGCCGGTTCGTCATCGAACACGTCCAGCGCGGCACCTGCCAGTTGGCCTTGCTGCAATGCAGTTACCAGTGCATCGGTGTCAACTACACTGGCGCGGGCAATGTTCACCAAATAGCCCTCGACCCCTAGCGCTTCCAACACGTTGGCATCGACCAGATGCCGGGTGTTGGCGCCACCGGGGGTGGCCACGACCAGAATGTCGACGGCAGCGGCCAGGTGCAGCGGGCTGTCGTGCCAGGTGTAAGGCACTTCTTCACGCGGCGTGCGGCTGTGGTAGCTGACGGGCATGTCGAAGCCCAGGTTGGCACGCTTGGCAATCGCCTGCCCGACTGCGCCGAGGCCAAGAATGCCCAGGCGCTTGCCACTCACCGAGGGGCTGATGACGCGGTTCCATTCGCCGCGACGGGTGCTGGCATCGGCGCGAGGAATGTCGCGCAGCAGTGCCAGCACCAGAGCCAGAGTGTGGTCGGCGACTGCGTTGGCATTGGCACCGGCACCATTGGTGACGGTGATCCCTCTGGCAGCCGCGGCGGCCAGGTCGACTTGCTCGTAGCCGGCGCCGATCACACAGATGATCTGCAGGTTGGGCAAGGCATCGATTTCGGCGGCAGTCAGGCCCAGCGGTCCGCGAGTGAGTACGGCATCGATTTCACTGGCGTGTTGCTGAATGGCATGGGAGCGCAGTTGCGGCGAGGGGGCGCGAATCAGGCAGTAACCGGCCTGCTCTAGTAAGGGCAGGTAATTGTCGACGGTTTCCACCAGTACCAGGACTGTTTTGCGCATGCCACCTCCGGTCAATTCGATAGGTCATTATGCGGAGTTAGCAACCAGTACAGTCAATAGAAATATCAAGTCAAAACTGCACTGTACCGCCCACACCGTTCCCGCTCTTGATCTTGATCTTGATCTTCGCGACTTCAGGAGGCCGAACGCAGGCCTTGCGGAGGGAGGTGACGGGCATGGATGCCCGTCAAGCGCTGGGCCCCAGGATGGGGCCTGCAGCGCGGTCCTCCCGGGAG